>Ga0307427_1000166_pt1 | contig 48943 bp, 49 predicted proteins | sample SalMarWE160190MG_FD_202162 | JGI IMG/M metagenome (GOLD analysis project Ga0307427, IMG submission 202162) | Salt marsh sediment microbial communities from the Plum Island Ecosystem LTER, Massachusetts, United States - WE1603-190 | ecosystem: Environmental > Aquatic > Marine > Intertidal zone >...
CTTTAGGGGTAGCTAGGTAATCGGTGCACCAGGCTTGAACGAAGTGAAAGCGGCACCTTGAGGTGCGGCAAGTAGCAGACCCTTATAGGGTCAGGTCAAGCCACCCGCTATGCGGGTGGTCTTGACTTATTACTTTTTGTTATGGACGATTTAAGGGTTTTCCCAATATCGGATTTGATCCACCCAAACGCTCAGGTCTGAGTTGTTTGAACCGCCCACAAAGATACCAAATCCGCCTTCAAGGAAAGTACCGTCTTTAACTTCGTTCACTTTTTGCCCGTTGATGTAAAAAGTCAGCGTGTCATCCCTTGCCATAACGCCAATTGTGTTTTGGGTATTTTTCCCTATGTTGATGGCGTCACTGGCAGTCCAATTGATTGGAAATGTCATATTGGGATCGTTCCACAAACGCAGGCTGTATTTACCGTCGCAGGTGATCCCGAAAAGATAGCCTTTATTGGCATCGTGGATCACTGGAACACGGAACATCAGCCCAAAGTGGTCACTGCCTTCACAGTTAGGCGATTGGAGTTTGACTTCTATATAGAAATCATCCAGATACGACCAGGAAAGGCGCCATCCGTCAATGGCTACCTCTGCGGTTAATTTCAAATAACCGTCATCAAAATCAATGCTGGTGTATTCGTTATAACCCGTCGGCCAATTATCACCATCGTTCATTGTATCCACCCAATCCGGTTCGCCCAGGGTTAAGGCTGGGTCTGTGTCTGACAGGGTTGCCGTAGGTGTGGGGGTAGGTGTGTTCGTAGGCGCAGGTGTGGTTGTTGATTCTTCAGGCGTGGCTGTATCGCTGATTGCGGTTGCAGTTGCCTCGCTGATTGGTGTGTTGGTGGGTTCCAGATCGTCCCCCTCAGAGGTAGTTGGAATCACAACTTCCCCCGGGGTTCCGGTGAGGATTTTTGATATTTCGGTTGCCATAGAATCATCCGAATCTTCCGGGCCATAGCCTTCGTAGCCAGGAAAATTGCAGCCTGACACAATGACTGCCAGAAAGAGAAGAGTAAATAAGGTAAATTTTTTCATTTTCTCCATCCATTCCTTAATAATGACCTCAGTATTACACTTAAGACGTAGACTGCACTTAGGAAGTTCCCTTTGATCTCATTTTAACATGTGACAGGGTATCCTACAGGATATGTATGCAAGATTCCTGCCAATCTATGTCTTATTATAATAAAAGGTATTGTTTTCTGCATGGTATAATCATGAGGGGTCAGGGACTGTCGTTATGATGGTGCCTTATTTTATTTAAATTTGGAGAATTAATCCCTCATGAAAGCATTAACCGCCATATTTTCTATATTATATGCCTTCTGGCCTCTGTTGATTTTATCTGGTATGCGAGTTTTATTTTTAAAGAAGGGGTCACTGAAGGATAAAATGCTTCTTGCTGCTCGGCGGGTTTTCCTAGTCTGGTTCATTTGGGCTATTTTTCTAGGTCTTATCTATTGGCAGGGGAGACAGCCCATACTTTTTTGGGACGGTTTGCTTAATTATTTGTCGTTTTCTCTTTTGGGCATGATTACGGGGGGGATTACACTTGGTGACCTCATTTATCGGTATCATCAAAATCGAATACGTTTGAAGGATGCACAGACCATTGAAGATTTGCTGGCCATGACCCCTGATCAATTTGAAGCCTTAGTCGCCAGGTTGTTTACAGTTTACGGTCATGATGTCGAAGAGGTAGGGGGCTCCTCAGATCACGGTGTGGATCTGCTTGTCATCAGTGATCGAGGAGAGAAGTGGGTTGTCCAATGCAAGCGGTATAGCGGATCAGTCGGCGAACCGGTAGTCCGGGATTTATTTGGCACCATGCTCCATGAAGGTGCGCAGCGCGCTTACCTGATCACAACAGGGGGGATTACCAGACAAGCTGCAGCGTGGGCGGAGGGCAAGCCCATCGTCTTGTATGACGGCGAGGGATTGGTGACTCTTATCCGCCGTACAAAGCAGAAAATTCAAAAATTCTCTAATTGATAAATGCTGCGATTTGCTGTAGTAATCGCTGAACTTGGATCCCGTGCGTCAGGTCGGGGGAAAAGCTAATTCCCTGATTACCACCCAGGAATAGGTAATGGTTGTGTACCATAGCTCGCAGCCATCCAGAGGGCAGGTAATCCGAGGGGAATTTCGATGCGGGCAGGTAATCGCTGTAAACTTCATGCCTGCGCCAGCCTTCTCCTGGGTGAAAGCTTTCATAGACATCGGGTCGTGAGCTATCAAAGATCAAAGCCCCTCTTTTACCGCGCAATTCCAGGGATAATTGATCCCCTGTGCCGGATGATACTCGGCTGGCAGTTGCCGTGCCGATGGCGCCGGAAGCAGTCTCTTCAAGCAGGGCAATGGTACAAAGGTCTGTGCCTTGCGGGACATCTTCGAATTCTCTGCTGGCTGCTGCGGATTTCACAATCAGGGAATCACCCAAAAAAGCGGTCAGGAGGCTGAGAATATGAGAACCGAGGTCAACAGTCGCGCCGTTTAGGGGGATGGGCTGCAGTCGGTCGTGATGTTTTTGGCGGTAAATGGGGTCAAGATAGCCGCTGTGGAGATATTCTGCACGAAAATGGATGAGATCGCCGAAATCATTATCTTGCCAATGCGCCAGCGCTTTTCTTATCGGCGATTTTTGCAAAAATTGGAAACCCATCATTATGATCTTGCCGTGATCCGATTTTTCAAGGGATTCCAGGTCTCGGATGTCTTGAAGCGAGGTGCCAATCGGTTTCTCGACATAAATACGTTGAAGGGTGGAGATTTGTGCAGCATTTAAAAGCTGCGGCGTATGAGTGGGATTAGGCCCGAGGATGTAAATCGCATCCAGGTCATCCCGTTCCCAAACAGCTTCCGGTGGGATGGCTTCTTCAAAGCCGAATCGAGCAGCAAAAGCTTCACGACTCTTTGGCGTCGGTGAGGCAACCACGGCTTTGGCGATCTTGGGAGCATCTTCATAGTAATATTTCAAGGCATCTAGGGCATAAGCATGCACCTGGGCAATGCTGCCTGTACCTAAAAATCCAATACGAATGGGCTTACTCATTGAGATCTCCTCTCTTCTAAAGCTCAATTTAAGATATCCTTTATTGTATCTGTAGATGTTGATATGAAGTGAATTTTTTCAAAAAAAGCCCGTTTGAGCGTCTTTATAATAATCCTTCTAATTACATTATATGTCTGGTTTGTATTTTATTAACAAATCCTTGTGCGACAGGATCGCTTCCGTTAAATCTTTGCAGTAATATTTTAAATTTATCTTTTCCGAAAAACTAAATAAACTGCTGCAAAACAACACACCACAAGAATTGAACCGAGGATTATCGCAGAACCTATGTTGCGATCTTCTATTTTATAAGGATCCTCTACTTCTTCATTTTGTGTAGGTGATTCTGATACATGGGGGTCTTCTTCATTAGGAGGCTCAACATCGGTGGGAAATTCGTGTGTTGGAATGGTTTTAGCGTTTTCCCCGCCAAAAAACCATAAAATAACCTCATCAAAGTTCTTTGCCCGGTCATCTCGACTGCCAGTTGAACCCTCAATAATTTGAAAATAAATATTCGATTCTGGGACACCATTTTCTTGCAATACATTCGCAAGAACTTCAGCACCCTCAACATAAGCTTGAGGATAGGTAATCCGCTCCCCGTCCTGGTCTTTCACCCTCGGCCTTCTCCCGGTAGATTCATCAGAGCCGATATCAATATAAAATTTTACGTTTTCAGGAAGAGGATTATCCACAAGATATTGAATAAGGCGATTATTTGAAAGCCACAGACCGCCCCCTTCTGCATACCAGACTGCGGGAGACATTGACATCACCTTTGAAAAAACATTCGAATATTTTACACCCGCTATGACAGGTAGAAGTCCATTCTTACAAAACCCTCCAATTGCTGTATTCTCTCGATTGGTTAATGTTCTATACCGAGAATCAATTTCAGGTTTCAAAGTGTTAACAATAAAATCAAGAAAGGCAAACCCCTCACCGCCTTCAACCGAATCGCTCGCGCTCGTGCTCACCCAATCATGCATATCCTCATTCACCCAAGGTGAATATTCAATCCAATCATATTCATAATCAATCTCTATTCCAACAACAATCAAGCCATCAATCAATCCTTCAAAGAACAATTTATCTAATGTTTCGTTGACATTGTAATCCCCATTTGCTGTTGGAGGAGGATTAAACAAGTACTGTCCAGCGTGAAGGTAAAAAACCGGATATGCTTTTTCACTGGAATCATACCCTGGAGGTAAATAAACCTGAATATTCCGCGAACGATCGCCAAGCTGTGGGATTGATATTGTAAAGGTTTCAATGCGACTTTCCTGAGACGTTTCGCTTGCAAATCCATTATTTTGTAATGACATTAGGTTGTTAACCTCAGAAACCTGGTTATTATTCGAAGTTGTCATCGTATAAGTCCTATTTGATTTAGCGGACACGGGATAATCAAAATAAGAAAAACCCAAAAAGATAGCAAAGAAAACAAAGAAGGTAAACTTTAATATCCTTTTCCCCTTTTGTCTTAGATTTAAATTCATAACAAACTCCACTTAAATATTTACCAATATTTATTAGGTATATTACCTTTTGCCCATCTTTTAATAAAGTCTCACATAACACACACAAATAGATGTGGATTTTCTATTGGTCACATTTAATGCTTGGAAAGCTTTTTTTATAGAGGTTCGTACCCTATGAATAAGGAAATACTGGCCTCATTAATTGTTCAATTTTTTTAGACAGGACTTAAACAGCATGGGGGAAGATAAAGCAATTATAACGACCCCTACAAACAGCACGATGATGACAAATCTTCTCATTTTTGTTCCTCCAGGAATTACAGTGAATATTGATGTTCTAAAATAAAAAATCATGAAAAATATTGGAAATTGAACAATTTTGCTGATTTATTTAAATTTTTTGCAATAAACAGTTATTAACGCTTATTACGACGATTCAACCTTAAGAGTGTTACAAATAAATTGAGAGAATTTTGAATAGCCAGTAAAAAAGATTTTAAAATTATTTACAGGTCAAATTTTTAAAATAATTATATTGGACTTAGTAAACGCCTTTGAATAGACAAGCATAAGAATATTAAATCGTTTATTAGGAAAACTCTAAATTGTAAAAAAAACCGCTTACAAAAATTGTAAGCGGTCTCAAGTCGGGGCGCTGGGATTCGAACCCAGGGCCTCTTACACCCCATGCAAGCGCGCTAACCGGACTGCGCCACGCCCCGATTTCAGATTGTCATTATAGTCGCCTTTAGGTGATTTGGCAAGCAGAAATAGGTGTGTTAAGTGTTATTTAACAGTCCCCATTGCATAAAAGGTGGGGATGAATAAAATTCGCTTGGATCTCTCTCGCGCCTGCAGATCTAACTTCTTATATTTTACTAATTCTGTTTGGGTTAGAACGTTATCCAAGTCTGAGTACAATGTCTTCCATTCCGTCTCGTCCACAACCCCATCGGGTTCCGCATGCCAATGTGCTCCCAGGATGCCCACTTCAACCTCCGATAACCCTGCTTGAGTAAAACAATTACCCAGTTTTCGTCCCATTTGGATATCCGCACCTTGAGTTTCCAAAGCTTGGGTTTGTAATTTTCCCAGGTGATCCAGCGGCGGCGGGAAGTCAATGCGGGCTGCGTAATCCGATTCTGCCAATGCGATCACACTCCCTCCAGGACGGATAATACGAAACATTTCCCGAAGCACAGCAAGCGGGGCTTCCACCCACACTAACAGATAATGACAGTAGGCGATTGAAAAGGAATTATCTTCAAAAGGCAGGTGATGAGCATCTGCCTGCGCCAATGTCAACCCCTGGTTCTTTTTTCGGGAAAAGCGTAAACTCTCATGGTCAATGTCAATTCCAAATGACGGACATTGGTTTTCGGTTGTGACTTGACTGAGGATTGCGCCTGTACCCGAGCCAATTTCCAGAATACGATCTACTGGCTTCAAGTTGGCTTTTTCAAACAGGTGATGCCGGATGGACTCGGTCCACTGGGATTGCTGCAGGTAGCGTTCATGCCAATCAGCAAGGCTCATAACCGGTTTCTGATCAGGCATTATGGTTTTGAAGACCAGATCTTCTGCCATTCATCCGTCAGCATATTGCCCAGTACCTGGTTATACAGCCCCTGTGCCGGCAGCACATCACCATCAGGCTCAACATACAGCCAAGCTTTGCCAGCTCCTTCCGGAGCTTTCTGGAATTCATCGTATTCCAATTCCATGGAAACCGGGTTATTGTTTGAATACGGAACGGGCATATCCCAAACCAATTCAAGCTGATTCACAGCAGCAACATTGCGCAGCTTTTGCAGTTCGTTGTTCAGCTCCGGATCGGCAGCGCTCAGGGATAGCGCGTTGGTTCCCATTTCAGCGAGTCTTTTAATGTGAGGTTCAAAGCTCTTGCCTTTTCTTAATGTGAGATGGACGGTTGTGAATAAGTCTTCAGCCAGTATTTTTTCAAGAACAACCCAATCCCCCTCATCTTCTGGATCAAATATCATCATGAGGTGATCCAATCCATTAAGCAGCAAGGCTCGCCGGTAATCATCGTCATTTAACTTGAAGCCGTCCGTGAGCAAGCCAGTGACCAGTCCCAATTCTTCTGCTTTGGCGATCAGTTCGGGCAGGTCTTCACGCAGCGTTGGCTCGCCGCCCGTGAACAATATATGAGGGATTCCATGGTTAAACGCTTTGTGAAGAATTGTCACCCATTCCTCCGTTGTCAACTCACGGTCAACGCGGTCAACTGGCGCATCGGTTTCCTTACTCTCCGCATTGACTTGATATGTCAGGGCGCAATCCAGACGGTAGGGGGCTGAGATTTCCCCCGAATAGGGCTCCTGACGTTCGATGTTCAGATAAGTCACGGGGTCAAGGTCCGGCGTCTCAATGATAGTTTGGATCTGATCAGCGAAATCCATAAAATCCACTCTGATCTGTTCCTTATCCACCTGGTATCTGCGAGATACTTTATCAACGATGGTCTCCGTGTCTGTTTGTTGGATAAGATGATAGGCATATTCCACCGCTGTCTCATTCAAATGCAGCACGGTTGAGGCGTTGATCACCAGAACGCCTGTCCCATTGCCTTCGATGCGCAGGTGAAGGCGATATTGTTCCTCTACATTCTGGGGAGTCTGGTAGGTATAGAGCCCAGGAGGCAGGGATTGTTTTTGAGAGAAAAATTCTTTAATCGATTGGAATAATGGGGTCATATCCACTCCGTTCAGTTTTTAAATATAGGATTATGGATGGGTTTGATATTTTGATGATCTCTCGCCAGGGGGCATCCTCCGCCGCACTGTTGAAGGAAATCACAGGTCTTGCATCCTTCGGGGATGTTGGTTCGATTACGGAGTTCTAATGCCAGAGGATGCTCCCAGATTTCTTTCCAGCGCTTCTGGAGAAAGTTGCCAAGAGAATGATAATAGGATTGGCAGGGGATGACATCGCCGTTTGACTCAATGCACATGTTATAAAAAGCGGCTGTGCAGCCTTTGACACCCAAATTGAGCTGCATGGGATTGAAATGGCAGTATTGGGTCGGTGTATACCAGATCAGGCGCTGTCCATTCGATTGAGTGATCGCCCGTGCTTTTTCAAGCAGGGGCGGCAGTTCCTCTTCGTGCAATCCCGTTCCCACTGTTTTACCCTTACCGGCATAAATAAGCGCATTCAGCCCAATTGTGGGGACGCCTAGCTCTCCGAGGTAATGAATTGTGTCTTCGATGGTCTCTCGGTTATGGGAGAGCATCGTTGTGTTCGTCATAACATATAATCGTGAGTCCAACACGTTCTTCAATCCCTGGACGGTTTCAGCCCATGCGCCTTTTGCTCCCACCATGCGGTCGTGAATCTCTGGATTATGGGATTCAAAAGTGATCTGAACGTGATCCAATCCCGCGTCAACAAGGGAATCGACAAACGGTTTATCGGCGAGCCTGCGCCCATTGGTGTTGAGGCCGGTGATCACGCCTTTATCTTCTGCGTAGGCGACGAGCTCCTGTAAGCCCTCAAACAAGGTCGGTTCACCACCCGTGAAGACGACATGGGGGATCCGCAGCTCCCATACCTTATCAATCACTTTCTTCCATTGGGTAATGCTCATCTCAGGATAATTGCGCGGTCGGGCGTTATAACAATGGCTGCAATTATTATTACAGCGGTATGTCAATGCCAGATCCATGCGGTATGGTGCGGTGAGTTTGGCGCTGAAGGGAAGGGTGGTTTCCAATTCAAGATCGCAGATCGGGCAAGCCCCATTGGGTTTGATAAGCTCATCTATTTTAAAGGTGAGATCCTCGAAATCCTGAAGGATCTGTGGCGCGGAAGCCTCAAATTTCTTTTGTAGAACTTTAACGACCTCTTCGGGAGTGCTGCCTTCCAGATGGAGATAGGCCATTATCACAGCGGAGGGATTGAGGTGGACGACGCGGTCGGCGTTGATGAGCAGCAGTCCGCTGCCATCTGGATCAACTCTGAGATGCAGGCGTGTTTTTTCGTCACCCTTCTCTCGTAGATAATGAAAAATACCGGTTTTGGGAAGGGTCTTTTTTTTGAAGATGTTTTTGGTCTTACTGTATATTGGAGTCATAATTGAATGGGAATGCTCCTGGCGCATTAATCGCACCAGGAGCAATGTTTATTAAGGTTGGATCATCGGCCGCCGCCAGCACAGGCGCAGGCACAACCCGCACAGGCGCACGCGCATGCACAGGAACTGCCACCACTACCGCGGAAACCGCCAGAGCCGCTCTTGCCTGTTGACTGGGGAATCGGGTTTGTTCGGCTGGTGATGCCGCTTGTGAAAGACGTCAGGTTCCCCACCGCACCGGCAGCCATGCCTGTTACACCATTGACCACGCCGGCTGCGAAATCTGAGCCGGGGATATGGGGAAGTGAGACTTTTCCACCGCCGCCCCCCGCCGTTGAGATCTTGCCTGTTGATGGGATCGACCTACCGATTGAGTCGCCGATTGAACGGCGATAAGTGGGAGAATACCGCGGCCACCACATGGGCACAAAGACTGGTCTGCCGGTGAAGGTTCGGCGTGTCCGCTCGTCGTATTCATCATCCAGCATCGTCCACTCAAGAGTTTGATTGTATTTCTCACTCTTGACTTCAGGGGTATCTGCTTCCTCGACCATCTTCCAGGCTCGGCGCATAATATCCTCGTAATATGTCACTGATTCCTTGCGGCTAAAACCCTTCATCTTTTCGGAGACGCTGTTGACCAGGTTAACCATCATTTTTTGCAAGGCCTCTCGACGTTTATTCTCGGGCACTTTAAAAGCTTCCAAAAATTCTTTCTCGTAAGGATGGAGGTCTTCAGGCAAGGAGTCCGTTACCTCTAGTTTCAAAGGATCCTGCTGTTCCACAATCGCTGCTTCCTTTTTCAGCGTTCCAAAAAGGATCATGGTCAAAATTTTATCCATGGGCTGTTCTAAAAGGATGGCAGCTTCAACGGCAGTCAGGCCTCGTTTGATGCCGTGCCCTTCGATCTTCATCTTGGGCGGCAGGTATTTCATTTTGCGCTTCTTAACGCCAACGGTTCCTTGATAGATGCTCCACCCAAAAATGGCGATGAAGAATATTCCGAAACCAAAACAGCACAGGTTCCCACCGAACAATCTCATGATGGAACTGATGAAGCTTGGGCTTGTGTCTGGTGTGACATCAGTTGTTTGTTCCGGTTTGGTTATGACGGCATCCGAGGGCACATATTGATCAGGAAAAGCAGCACCGAAGATATATTGTGTGGATGCATCAGCATTGTCCGTGTACCAGGAGTAATAAACCCGATCTTCGGCTTCAGTTCTGCCAATCTCATCCGGTTCGGACGCTCCGGGCCAATTATTGGGATAATAGTAAACCCCTTCCTCATTCCCAACACCTGGCGGCAGGATGATCGTGACGCGATATTCAGTATTTGTGCTTTGGTCAGCTTGTGGGTCAAACCAGTTTGGGCTGAACTGAAAATTTATGTAATTCTCGCGGTCGCCCTGGTCATAGGGTTTTAACACCTTTTGAACGCCCGGGATCCAGGCTGTTACTTTGCCAGATTGACCCGCTGGAATGGCGTTATCCCCTAAGTTGAGGGCAAAGCCGTTGGTGACATAAGGGGAGCTCTCAATTTCATCCACCGCTTTGCCGTCCACCTCAGCATCTATAGCACTCATGTTGTAAGCTGAGGTGGGCATGCCGATGTCCACATAGTCTATTGGGGATGCGCCAGGCATATTCTCAAATTCGAATAAATACCACAAGGACAGAGTTCCGTCTTCTTCAATGTAGGCTTCAACCTCGAAAGCGGATACCTCGAAGCGGTAATCCTGCGCTGAGACGGACCCAGGCAGAGCGAATATCCCTAGGAAAACAAGAAATAACAAGAAAATTCGAAATGCTTTTTTCATAAGTCACCACTTTGGTTCTTCGGTCAATTGATAGGTTGTGCCGCAATGCGGACACTCCACGACAGGCGCGCCAGCTACCATCTTAATATCTTTTGGACTGAGCGGGCCCCCGCAGGATTTGCACTTAATGGTGTCCATGCCCACTTCACCCGGCAAATCCACATTCAAATTGACTACCTGATCGCCTGCTTTTTGGGGCGGGCTAAGTTTGGTTCCAACAAATATGAGAACAAAACCGATCACCAGTCCGAGGAGACCAATGATGATCCAGCCGGGTGAACCCTCAGGGCTGAAAGCACCCAATATGAAGAGAAAGGCGAAGATGATGAAAACCGCCGCCGTTATAAACGCAATAATCTTTCCTGCTCGCATTGTTCCTCCATTTATTTTTTATTAATCAATAACATTTTAACCCAAGTTGATCATTTATGACCTGAGATTCTATCAGGAATCTCAATACTTTCAATCATTCATTATGATAGATCGTTTATAATTGATTTGTTGCATGACTGACAATCAAAAAACTAATTTTATTATACAGGATACCGCCGTATGACAGAAGAATTTGTTCCCGATGTTGTGATCAGCAGATTGCCGCGCTACCTTCAGACACTCAACCAAATGGCTAGGGAAGGGTTGCATACTGTCTCATCAAAGATGTTAGCTGAGCGACTGGGAATAACCGCAGCGCAAATCAGGAAAGACCTTTCTTGCTTCGGCGGATTTGGCAAGCAGGGAACAGGGTATTCGATTTATTATTTAATTGAACAGCTTCAAAAGATACTCAATCTTGACCGTATTTGGCGGGTGGCTGTGGTCGGCGCGGGGGATTTGGGTCGTGCCTTGACGCATTATCAAGGTTTTGCCAGTCGGGGGATTGAGATTGTCCTGTTGTTTGATATTGATCCCAAAATCGTTGGCACTAAGGTTGGCCCGATTGTTGTTCGCCATTCGGAGTCAATGGAAGAGGATATTCGCGAGCAAGGAATTAAAATTGCCATCTTAACGGTGCCAGCCGAAGCTGCTCAATCTACTGCGGATAGATTGGTGAAAGCGGGCGTTGAAGCAATTCTTAATTATGCCCCAGTCACATTAATACTGCCAGATGAAGTTCAAGTCCAACATATTGATCCTGTTTTGCATTTACAGCAGATGATGTATTACTTGGATGATAACGATTAGGATGTAGGGATAGGCGGGTTCTCTGCAAGGTGCATTAAGACATCAAAATTTCTAAATTGATTGGTTTTTGATATCAACAAATCTTGTTGATCTGTGAGATGAAGTATTCTTACATTTCCTTTTTTATCAGTGGTGATTTGTAATTCGTGCCATGGGAATAAGTCTCCCTTGATCTGTAAACCTTTGCTGAGTGCAGTGACATCCGCATGAAAAGAGATTTCTCCGGCATTGTTTAATTCTCGGCGTTTTCTGTTAAAAAGCCCTGGCAGAATGTATTCGCGTAATTGTGTGACTAATTCATCCATACGCTCATAGCGATTCCCGAAGCGTAAAGTGTTTTGCTGCTGGTCTTCTATAATGATTTTTCTGCGTGCGTTAAGTGTGCTGCCTGAAAATTTTATTAGAGTGATTTGTGTATCAAATCGTTCGACGCCATCCCAAAGCCAAACAATCTCCCGATTTCTTCGTTTGATGACCAATCCATTTTCATAAAGGATGAGTCCATTCTGCCAGTTTAAGGCTGCAAGAATGATCAAAAGAATGCCAATGGGGAGAATGAGAAAAACAGCAATCATCGGTTCTGTAATCCTGACAAGGAGGACAGCACGGCCGTGGGAACGAATCGCGTTCCAGAGATCAAATGTGTTGATTAGCGCGCTTAAGCTTCCATCAACCAGCAGGATGATGCCTAATATCACCAACAACCACCGGTTGAACGACTGGTGAAGAACAGGAAAGCGATCCATTACCTTTCCCAGGTTTGGATGGTCTACTTCATTCTGCGTCATCTGCTTAGTTTGTGACAGACCCATATCGAACCTTCTATCCTGCGCTATGTGGGAGGGAGATTGCGGCTGATTACATCTAACATTGAAAAGGATTTAGCAGCTCCCTCTACAACACAAGTTGTGGGATTGTCGACGAGATAAGCGGGGATACCTAAGGATTTGGTGAGAAATTTATCCATTCCTCGAAATAAAGCTGTGCCGCCGCATAAAGCAACACCGCGGTCAATGATATCGGATATTAATTCCGGCGGTGTTTTTTCAAGTACGTGACGTATCATCCCAGCAATATCATTGAGAAGGGGTTGGAGCGCTTCGACGATCTCATCCGTCGTCAATGTGACTGGCTTTGGCAGACCTGTGACCTGATCCTGCCCCTGAATTTCCATTGATTCCTGGTCGTCCTGTGGAAATGCTGCCCCAATACCGATCTTCAATTGTTCAGCAGTGGATTGACCGATGATGAGACCGTATTTTCGGCGCACATAGTCAATGATGGCTTCATCAAGCCTCATTCCCGCAACCCGGGTCGTCTCTGCGGATACAATGCCGTTCATCGCAAGCACTGCTGCTTGTGATGTTCCACCGCCCAGACAAATGATCATATTGCCGGTCGGTGTGTTGATAGGGAGGTCAACCCCGATAGCGGCGGCTAATGGCTGTTGGATCAGGTTGACATCGCGGCTACCTGCGCCAAGGCCGGCTTCATGGACCGCACGGCGTTCAACGCTGGTGACACCGTAAGGGATGGTGATCATCAGCTTTGGTCGGAAGAGCAGCATGCGGCCGGTTACACGTTGGATCAACTCACGTAGGAGGTTTTCTGTGATTTCGAATTCTGCAATAACGCCGTAACGCATAGGGCGATTTACTTCAATACTCTCAGGGACTCGTCCCATCATGTCCAGAGCGGCTTTTCCAATTTCTACCAGCTTTAATTCTTCAATAAGAATGGCAACAATTGTAGGCTCCTGTAAAAGAATGTCTTTTCCCTCTGCGATACGGGTGTTTAAGGTTCCCAGATCGATGCCAAGTTCACGAGAAAATCCTGCCATGTTGCCTTCCTTATAGTGGTTTTATAACAACAGCGATTAATTGTAATCTATTATTCTTTGTTTCGATATTTATGATAATGATAAGTTGCTGTATCAAAGTATCAGTGAAAATCATGTTACTATATACCCCATATTCTATCATTGATGAAGGTTCCCCCAAAATTTCCTAGTATCGAGGAGAATGAGTTGGGGTTTTCTTTGTTTGTTTTTCCAAAGGGATATAATTAAACGAATGGTAACAGAGAAATGAATCTTTAGAGATGATGTATTTTGAAAATAGATGGGATTAATGGCAGATGCAAGATTTAGAACAACGATATCAGGAAGCATTAGATTTTCTTTATAGTTTTATTGATTACAGCTTAAAACGGAATTTCCGGAATGCACCCGAGAAGTTTAATCTTGATCGAATGCGCACATTCATGCATCATCTGGGTGATCCTCAGAATGATTACGGAATTATTCATGTAGCTGGGACGAAAGGGAAGGGTTCTGTTTCCGCATTTTGTGCGAATATTCTCGCTGAAGAAGGCTATTCATCAGGACTGTACACTTCGCCACATATGATTGAATTTACGGAGCGTATTCGCATCAACGGGGAGATGATTCCCAGAATTGAATTGGTTGAAATTGTTAAGCAGCTCAAACCAGTCACTGAAAAGGTGCCGGAAATCACAACTTTCGAATTGACCACAGCCCTGGCTTTTCTGCACTTTTCACAGCAAAAGGTGGATTATGCTGTTTTGGAAGTCGGTCTGGGAGGTCGTTTGGATGCCACGAACATAGTTACCCCCATCATTTCAGTCATCACATCCATCTCCTATGATCACACAAAGATCCTCGGGGATACATTGAGTGAGATTGCCGGCGAAAAGGGTGGGATTATCAAACCGAAAACGCCGGTGATCATCGCGCCGCAGAAAGAAGAAGCACGAAAGAAACTTGAAGCGATTGCCCAGGAACGAAATGCACCTTTGATACAAGTGGGTCGAGATTATCTTTATGCTGCGGATTCCCACAGTATGGACGACCAGACCTTTCTCGTGTGGACGCCAGACGAACAACCCATGGTTGATGAATTTATTGAGTCCGCGGGAAGGGATATCTGGAGTCCTTTGCGTTTCAGGATACCCTTATTAGGGTTTCATCAGGTTGAAAATGCCGCTACTGCCTACGCCGCTTTGAAGACGGTTGAGAAATACGGCGTGGAAATTTCTCAAGATTCTTATCGCTGTGGATTTGCAACTGTGGATTGGCCGGGGAGGATGGAAATTTTGCAGAACCATCCACTTGTGGTGATTGACTCAGCCCATAATCGTTATTCTGCCTTGCGACTGCGGCAGGCCATGGACGATTACTTTCCTGGGCTTCCCATCCTGCTGGTTTTTGGCGCTTCAGAAGATAAAGATATTGAGGGTATGTTTCTGGAGTTGCTGCCGAGGGTGCGGCGGGTTATAACAACCCAATCCATCCATCCACGGGCGATTGATGCTGATAAACTGGTGGAATTCGCTCACCGCTGCGGCCGCTCGGCACAGGCGATCACTCCCATCGAGGATGCTCTGGCAGCGGCGATGCATGCAGCGGGTGAGGAATCTGTGGTCCTGGTGGCTGGAAGTATCTTCATTGCTGCTGCAGCCAGAAAGCTTCTGCCTGAACTCAAAGAAAAAGAGGCCGGGATGGTGATAAAATAATCATCAAATAAAAAACCGGAGCTGATACAGCATTTTTGGAGTAAGCATGAGTGATGAGCAATGGTTCCCGCCATCGGACGATGATGGTGAATTGATCGGGAACATTCATCAAAGAACGGAGGAACTTTACCGCATCTCGAATCGGGATGCGGATGATTCGGGTGTTTTCATCAGCCCAGCGTTTGTCCTGAAAGATGTGGTTGTTTTCCCCCGGATGATTTCACCCATCCTAATTACCAATGAAACCAACTCCCGTGCGGTAAGTGCAGCCCAGGGGGAAAATAAGACCGCCGTCGCTGTTTTTCTTTCCGATAAAGGCGTTGAAGGCGACAACCTCAGTCAGTATTTGTCCGTTGGGATGGAATTGGCTGTAGGGCGCATGCTCTCTATCCAGGGCGGGAATCACTCGGCACTGGTGCAGGGTCGCCGACGCGTTGAAATTCTGAACATCCTCGAGACTGAACCTTACATGGTTGTTGAAGCCCGGCTCGTTCCAGAGGAATATCGGATTACGAGGCAAATGACAGCTCTCATGCGCACATCGCGCAATCTTTTTGAACGGTGTGTGGGATTGAATGACAGCCTCCCGGAAGAAGCGCATCTCTTTTCTATCAATATCAATGATCCGAGCTGGCTGGCGGATATGATCGCCACCTCGCTTTCTCTCCCCAATGAGGTTCGTAAGGAACTGATGGTTCTTAAACATCCCGCTGATCGATTAAATAGGGTGAATCAAATCTTGGCGGAAGAATTGGATGTGCTGGAATTAAAGGATGAAATTCAAGCGCAGGTGCAGACTGAGGTTGATCGCTCTCATCGAGAGTATTATCTCCGTGAACAACTGAAGGCCATTCAGACCGAACTTGGTGAGGAAGATATCTGGAGCCAGGAAATCGTTGAATTGGGCGAGGAGATTGATGAGAGAGATTTGCCAGAAAAGGTGGAATTACAGGCGCTTCGAGAACTTCAACGGCTTCAGCAAATGCCCCCGATGACGCCTGAGGTTGGCATCATTCGGACTTACCTGGATTGGTTACTGGATTTGCCCTGGAAAGAGGCATCCGAGGATAACCTGGATGTCAAACATGCCAAATCGGTTTTGGAAAAAGACCATTATGGACTTGAAAAGGCGAAGGGTCGCATTCTTGAATACATTGCTGTCCGCAGTTTAAACCCCAAACGCCAGAAACAGCCCATTTTGTGTTTTGTTGGACCTCCTGGAACGGGAAAGACCTCATTAGGACGATCTATTGCCAATGCCCTGGGACGGGAATTTGTCAGAGTGTCTCTGGGAGGAGTCAGAGATGAAGCTGAGATCCGCGGTCACAGGCGGACTTATATTGGCGCTATGCCAGGCCGCATTATCCAGACCATGCGTCGCGCTGGGACGAACAATCCCTTATTTATGCTGGATGAGATTGATAAACTGGGGTCAGATTTTCGCGGCGATCCTTCATCCGCCCTGCTTGAAGTTCTTGACCCGGAGCAGAACAACGTTTTTTCAGACCATTATTTGGAAGTTGATTATGATCTTTCCAATGTGATTTTCATCACAACGGCAAATACACTGAGCACTATCCCACCGGCATTGCTGGATCGTATGGAAGTGATTGAATTTTCGGGATACATTGAAGAAGAAAAATTAGAAATTGCCAAACGGTTCCTAATCCCCAGACAGCTTGAGGAAACCGGTCTTGATAATGAGAGCATTGTGTTTCATCAGAAGGCTTTGATGAAAGTCATCCGTGAATACACTTTTGAAGCCGGCGTTCGCAATTTTGAGCGAGAAATAGGACGGGTATTACGAAAGATTGCCCGTTTGAAGACTGAAGGGAAGGAGTATCCCAAACGGATTACGCCTTCGGCGATTCGCAAATTCCTCGGCCCACAGGAATATTTTGAGACGGAGGCAGAGGGGGAGGACGAAGTTGGTGTAGCAACGGCACTGGCCTGGACGGAGAATGGGGGTGAAATCATGCCGGTGGAAGTGCTGATACTGGATGGGAAGGGCAACCTGCAGATCACAGGACAGTTGGGGGATGTCATGCAGGAATCCGCCCAGGCGGCGCTTTCTTATGTCAAGTCGAGAGCAGACCTTTTAGGTATTGATAAGGACATATTTGAGAATATTGATGTCCATTTGCACGTTCCTGAAGGATCAATCCCCAAAGATGGGCCCAGCGCGGGTGTCACCATGATTACAGCGATGATCTCCGCGTTCACTGGGCGTCCAAGTTTCCATCTGGTTGGCATGACGGGAGAGATTACCTTGCGCGGCCGGGTCTTGCCCGTGGGCGGGATTCGGGAGAAAGTTCTAGCTTCTCATCGGTCAGGTCTGAAAACCGTGATCATCCCCGAACGGAATGAAAAGGATTTGGAAGACATTCCCAAGAGCGTCCTTAAAGAAATGAAGCTGATCACGGTGAAACACATGGATGAGATCCTGCCAATTGCTCTGCATCCACAAAAAGAAAAAACTAAGAAGTAACTGGTTAGATCTCTCAGCTTTCATAGTTTCAGACAGAAGTATGGATATTTTGGAGAGTGGTCATCCTTTATCTTGTTAAGTTTATTGATTGTTAAGGGTTAGAGTAAGTTTTCATCCATGGGGGGATTGCCATCAGGCTCTTGGGGTATTGCATATGAATCAGCCTGCAGAGCCTTAATGCCATTCCGAACCTGACTCAGCAAACGATCCATCTGCATTTCTAACTTTTGGAGGGTATCTAAAATATATTGGTCCGCTTCCTGCTGCGAAACAGCGGTCTCTTTATGAGCTTGTTCAATGATCTGATCCGCTCGCACTTTGGCGGATTGGATAATTTCATTATCTTCCAGGCGCTTTTCTGCTTTTTCGCGTGCAAGCGCGATGGTGCGGTTGGCTTCTTCTTTCGCCTGCGCGATAATACGGTCACGCTGGGTGATGATTTGCTGCGCTTTTTTGATCTCTTCAGGTACAGCCACGCGCATCTGGTCAATCAGATCCAACATGCGGTCTTCATCAACGATGACGCTGTGGGTCAACCAGATAGGACGGCTTTCATTGAATAACTCTTCAAGCCGATCAACAAGATGTAAAATATCCATTTCGACCTCCGCTCATGATACACAATTATAGCGTTGCAAGCGTTATACCAATATTAACATATTTCGCATTTTTCAGGCAATCAATCTCTAAGTGAGGTCAATGGGACTATTTTTTGACCTTCTCCTAATTCCTGGAAACGGTTTTGCAACGCCTCTTGCACATGTTTTGGAACCATGCTGGATACATCGCCGCCCAAAGCGGCGATCTCCCGAACAGTTGTGGATGATAAAAAGGTGTGTTCTTCGTTGGTAATCAGGGCGATGACATCAATGCTGGGTTCCAGGCGATTATTGGCTAATGCCATCCTGAATTCATATTCAAAATCAGAAAAAACACGCAAACCACGCACGATAGCCGTTGCGTCGATCTTCTTCGCGAATTTTACCGTTAACCCGGTATAGGCTGTAATAGAGATATTCTTGATGTCTTTTAATGCCTCTTTTGCGAGCGCCAGACGCTGCTCAGGTGGAAAGAGGATATTCTTTTGTTCTCTGGCGTAGACGGCTACGACAACCTCATCAAAAAGATCAGCCGCGCGCCTGGCGATGTTGATATGGCCGTAATGGATTGGATCAAAAGTTCCTGGGAATAAAACGGTTGTCATCTTAGCTTATATCTCCTTCTTCTGAGGGCCAGAAATGGTTCAGGGCGTCTAACATCCGTTGATGTTCAGGCGCTGAAAGGGTGGGGTCATTGTCAAAAACCTGGCTGGCGTAATGTCTTGCTTTTTCAATCAGATGAACGTCTGTCAGGTTCGCTAATCTGAGACCGGCATATCCAGACTGGCGTGTGCCGAGGAATTCACCCGGACCACGCTGCCGGAGATCGTGTTCAGCCAAGACAAAGCCGTCATTTGTGCTTTCCATGGCTAACAAACGTTCGTTCTCTGCTGCATCGCTGGTCTCTGGTATCAGGATGCAGTAGGATTTATCGCCAGCACGGCCTACCCGCCCCCTGAATTGATGTAATTGTGCTAAACCGAAACGGTTGGCGCTTTCCACGACCATCACAGTGGCGTTGGGAATATCCACGCCGACCTCAACCACTGAGGTGGAGACCACAATGTCAATCTCGCCGTCCCGAAACTTGCGCATGACAGTTTCTTTTTCATCAGGGCGTAATCGTCCATGCAAGAGACCGACCTTCAGGTCAGGAAAAACTTCTGATTGAAGGCGGGTTTGCTCTTCAACAGCAGCCATACTCTCTTGATTATCACCCTGTTCAACCAGCGGATAAATGATGAAAGCCTGGTGTCCCTCTTTAACTTGAGAGCGTATCAGACTGTAAATACGTTCTCTTTCAATGGGATAAACAATGTGCGTTTTAATGGGTTTTCTCCCAGCAGGCATTTCATCCATCACGCTGATATCCAGGTCTCCATAGATCGTCAGCGCCAGTGAGCGGGGAATTGGTGTAGCTGTCATCACAAGGAGGTGAGGGTTATCGCCTTTTTCACGTAAAGCTGCGCGCTGTGCGACGCCAAACCTGTGTTGTTCATCTACAATCACCATTTGCAGGTCCTTGAAGACAACTGGGTCTTCGATGAGTGCGTGTGTGCCGATTACAAGCTTGATGGTTCCATCAGCCAGACCTGAAAGGATCTCCTCTCGCTCTTTAGCAGGTGTGTCGCCTATCAGCAGTCGGATCTCGGCTTCCTGTAAAGCAGCACCCTCATCTTCAGGATTTGCCAGTAAATGTTTTAGACTGTGGTAATGCTGCTCAGCAAGAATGCTGGTGGGTGCCATGAAAGCACCCTGGGCGCTATGTTTGATCACGATGCTGAGTCCCAGTGCAGCTACGACTGTCTTGCCGGACCCCACATCACCCTGCAGCAGGCGGTTCATGGGGCGTCCACTGAGGAGGTCCTGTCGGATGTCTGAAATCACGTGGATTTGGGCATTTGTAAGTGTGAATTCAAGGTGTTTGGCTCTGTCAATCAACCAGTCATCAGGGATGTCAAACTTCCTTCCCTCGAGATTCGCCCATTCAAATTTTTGCTTCATCACGCCGAGCTGTAGGAGGAAAATTTCATCAAATGCGAGGCGATACCTTGCTTTCTTCAGCGTTGTGGTGTTTTCAGGAAAATGGATTTCTTTTAATGCCGTGGAGATATCCATCAGGTCTGCATCTTCCAGGATATACTCCGTGATGAAATCCGGGATCTTTGGCGCCCAATAGTTCACTACATTGTGCATGACGCGCCGCAGCCAGCGTTGACTCAGGCGTGCAGTAAGAGAATAAACTGGGACGATACGATTGGTATGAAGCTGTTCTTTCTCCACTTTTTCGTAATCCGGGTGGTACATCACGAGACGTCCCATATATTGTTCGACTTTACCGGAAATGGACAGGAACATATCCTTCTTCAGGTAACGCATATGGTATTCCTGGTTGAACCACATCAATTGGATAGCACCTGTGCTGTCCGTCACAATTGCCTGGATGATCTTGCGTTTGTTATTGCGGGTTGTGAAGGTTTTAACACTCTTAACCCATGCCAGGATTGTTACCTCTTCACCGTAGGTGAGGTCCTTGATGGTCTTGAGTTCCGAATAATCATCGTAACGATGCGGGAAGTAGTAGATCATATCCTCGACGGTGAGGAGGTTCAGCTTTGCCAACAACTGTGATTGTTTCATCCCGATGCCGCGCACAGTTGTTACGGGCGCCTGAAGTCCCTGGGGCAATGCCTCTTGCGGCAGGGGTGCGGGGGCATTGGAACGCTTGCGGGTGCTACCGCGGACTATCTTTTTATTGGGAGTTTCCCCGTCCACTTTCTTCGGGGATTCTGTTCGTTCTTCTGGTTTGTTCGTTAGGTTGGGCTGACCCTTTGATGGGGGGAGGTGTTTTATGCCGGCGATATCCAGCAGGACTCCGATTTGCTTAAGCGACTTCATTCGCTTCTGAATATCCAGTGTGGGATATTGATCGAGAATGGATGTTACCTGTTGGATGTCATCTTCTGAGATGCCGTCTGCGCGAGCTTCCCCCGCCCAGGTTTCGGTCAATTTCTCCAATCCACCAACCACGGCTTTATTGTCGTAATTAAATTCTGCTTCCAACTTGAATATTTTGTAGAGCTTTTCTTTCGATCTTTGCATTGTCCTTTTAATAACCTTTGTAATAAACGTAATTGAAAATAAACGTCAATCTTTCATTAATCATAACGTATACATCAAGATGACTTTATATTATTGTATCATTGTCAGTAAAACATCATCATTGAATTCTCTACCCTAAGGTATCTTGTCTACTTCTTACATTGAAAAAACCTCGGAATTCCGAGGTTTTCTTACATTTTGTAATGATAAGTTAATTTCACTCAATAGATATGATTAATTGATAATGAGGTTGACCGCCCTCGTGGACTTCGATTTCGTGATCGGGGTAAACAGAGCGGATTTTGTCAGCCAGTTGATTCACCACTGATTGTTTCATGTCCTCGCCGTAAAAGAGCGTAATTCGTTCATAGTCATTGGCGTCAGCAGCGACGAGGAATTCTTCGCAGGCTTTATCAATCGTGATTGTTGAAGTGACCAGTTTCCCGTTGTGGAGGGCGATAACCTCTCCTTTTTCCACCTGGACGCCATCTACTTCAACGGTTCTGGTTGCAATGGTGATTTCACCCGTTTCTACTTCATCAATCGCACCGGTCATGGCTGTGACGATTTCATTGAAATTACCATCGGGAATCAATCGGAACATGGCTGATAATCCCTGCGGTACGCTGATTGTAGGGATCACAGACACATTCTTGACGGTCATTGAAGCGGCTTCTTTTGCAGCCATGATGATATTTTTATTATTGGGCAGAATAATGACTTTATCTGTAGGCAAATTCTCAAAAGAGGCGAGTAATTCTTTGATGCTGGGATTCATCGTTTGTCCCCCCTGAACGATCGCTGCCACACCTAAACTAGCGAAAATGCGGGATAATCCTGGCCCGGGGGATACAGCCACAACAGCGATTTCTCCGGGTTCAATTTGTGTGAGTTTAATCTTGGGATTTTTATTGTTCTTTTTCTCATCCATTTGCGCTACCAGGTTTTCCATCATCACTTTTTGGATGGTGCCCAAAGACATGGTGTGGTCAATGGGTTGGTAGCGGTCTTCCAAGGGGACGTGGATATGCATGCGGTACATACCTTCCCCTTCACCAACCTGGATGGAAGTTCCCAACTTGGTCAACTCTTCGTAGTAATTTTCTAAATCGAATGTGGAATTAGGCGTAAAATCAATGACAACCTCATAGTCCTGACCAGGTTCAATGGTCTCCATAGCGTTTTCAAGGTTCATCTCAGAAAGCGGCATGACGTCCTTGACCGGCTGATCGATGGGTTCACCATTCAGAAACCGCAGCATGCCTTCGAAAATGCATAATAAACCTTTCCCGCCCGAATCCACGACACCGGCTTGTTTGAGAATGGGCAGCAGTTCTGGCGTTCTTTCAACAGAAGCATCGGCAGCTTCAACGATATCCGTCAGGACTTCTGTGAAACTGGATGTGCGCTGAACGGAAACCTCTGCTTGTGCGGCGATGTCCTTGATGACAGTCAAGATTGTGCCTTCGACCGGTCGGACCACACCTTTGTAAGCTGTGTCCTTGGCTTCCTGCAGGGCTTTTGCAAGATGGTGGACTTCCATGGTGTCGTAATTATCCAACGCACGTGCAAAACCACGCCATATTTGGGACAGGATGACGCCTGAGTTTCCCCGTGCGCCCATGAGGGCACCGCGGGCAATGGCATGGGCAATCTGTCCCACGTTTTCAACACCGGAATTTTCAACTTCTTCTAATGCAGCCTGCATGGTAAGAACCATATTCGTTCCGGTATCACCATCAGGCACAGGAAAAACATTGAGGCTGTTTACGATCTGTTGGTTGGTTTTTAACCAAACCATACCCGCTTCCAGCAGGGTTTTCAGTCCTTGACCATCAACGGGTACGGTGACCAGTTTATGGCGCTCTTCAGCACTCAACTTTGTTATTTCAGCAGCATTCATATTACTCCCAAGAATAAAATACGCGATAATATCTAGCTTTCAACAATTGAAAGCTCATTAATCCATATAACTAATTCGTAAGCCGCGCACATGCACATTGATTCGGCGTACGGGCAGCCCAACTGTCTTTTCGACGTTATATTTAACACTATTCACAATACTGTTTGTGATTGATTTGATCCGGGTGCCATATTCCACGATGATGTAGAGATCAATGATCAGTCCATCATGATCATATTCCACATCCACGCCGTATTTGAGGTCTTTTTTAATTAGCTGTCGGATATTCTCAAAGAGGTTTTTAGGCGCTAGGCCGACCACGCCATAAGATTGGAGTGTTGATTGGCGCGCGATGGACGCGATGGCATCTTTTTGGATCAGGATGCTTCCTAATTCATTGTGTTTGTAATCTGATTCAGCCATTTTTCTTATCACCTGACTCGCTTGAAGCTTTGTATAGAGTATGGTAAAATAATTCGCTGTTTGGGAAACCATCCAAACCTATTTATTATAACTTAAGATGTGAAAGGACGACATCATGGCGGTTTGTGAGAATTGTGGAAAAAAGACCACCTTCGGTCAGAGTCGAAGTCACTCTATGAAAGCGACGAAACGGCAGTTCAAACCTAACCTTCAAAAGGTCACGGTATATGAAAATGGCCGTTTAGTTCGAAAGACATTGTGCACTCGATGCATCCGAAGTCTGTATAAATCCTCTAAGTAGGTTTAACACGACTAGTCAGCATTAGTCGCGGCAAGATCGCCGCGATTTTTGCATTTAAAACGCCTGTTGAAGAGCGTCCCGTAGGGCTTTAATCCCTGCAGCGATGCCGTCTTGATACTTAAAGATGGATGTACCAACGACAAAGTTTGTTGCACCTGCTTCGTAACAGGCTTTGATCGTGTCTTTATCAATTCCGCCGTCAACCTGAATATGAGCGTTTGACCCTGTCTCTTGCAATAAAGTCTTTGTCCTACGGATTTTGTCGACCATGGTCTCGATAAACGCCTGGCCGCCATAGCCAGGATTGACCGTCATAATCAGGACTTTTTCAAAGTCATGGGTCAGCTCGCTTAGTATATGCACAGGTGTTCCTGGATTTATTACAATTCCTGGAGCCATGCCCATTTCCCGAATCCTCTGCAGGGTGCGGTGGATGTGGGGACAGGTCTCGTAATGAACAGTGACATGGTTTGTACCCGCATCTGCAAAAGCTTGCAAGTGGCGTTCTGGAGTGTCAATCATCAAATGAACATCAATGGGGAGGGTTGTGATCCGCCTTACGGCTTTGACAATGTTGGGTCCGAAAGAAATATTCGGAACGAAACTACCATCCATCACGTCAACATGGATCCAATCTGCGCCGGCGGCTGCAACCTCCCGAATTTGATCGCCAAGATGATTGATGTCAGCCGCTAATATTGAGGGAGCAATTATTACAGACATAACTTTACTTTACCCTATAAGTCGCTTATGGTTTGACTGAGAAATAAATAAACAACCAGAATGGAATCAATCCGAGAACAGAGGTGAAGGCTAACAAGGCTAATGCCCATGTCATCCAATCAAACCCTTCTTCTTCTTCTTCCACCTCCAGAGATTCTGAAAGCTCCTCTTTCACCGAAAAAGGTTGAAGAGATGGATCATTTTCGGTGGGGGAAGATGGTCTAAATACAGGATGCTGGTTGTCGTTGCCGGGTTGGGGCAAAACGATAGGTCCGGTTTTATCCTTGTTTAGTTTCCCAAAAGATAATAAGACTCTCCCTAATTGATCCGCTGTGCGGTAGCGTGCAGCGGGTTCTTTGGATAATACTTTCAGTATAATTTCTTCTAAGTGTTCAGGGATATACGGGTTTAGACGCCGCGGGGGAAGCGGTACTTCTTCACGGTGCATCCGGGTAAGCTCGGATGTTTCACTCGCTTCAAACGGCAGTTTACCGGTCAGCATTTCGTATAGGATTATGCCGAGGGAATACACATCAGATGCGGGCGAGGGTGCGCCACCGGCCGCCTGTTCTGGGGAGAAGTAGTGGGGTGAGCCCCACACGATCTCACTCTTTTCATCAGGGTGGATCGTTGCCAGGGCGCGTGCAATGCCAAAATCGGTGACTTTCAATCTGAAATCCTTAGATACGAGCATGTTGTGCGGTTTGATATCGCAATGCACCAAACCTGCCCGGTGCGCATACCCTACGCCTGCACAAGCCTGCGCCATCAAACCCACAGTGTCCTCTGTGTTGAAATGCCCTTTTTCCCGGATGAGGGATTTCAGGTCAGTGCCGTCAATGTATTCAATCACGATGAAGACCTGATCCTCATCCAATCCAAAATCATAGACGGTAACGATATTTGGATGGGAAAGGTTCGCAGCGGCTTTTGCTTCTTGCTTGAAGCGTTCCAGGAAATCTCTATCAAGGGCGTAATCTTCACGCAGGATCTTAACGGCAACAACGCGCTCAAGCATCTCATCAATAGCTTTATAAACGAGCGCCATGCCACCCGAACCGAGGGGTTCTATGATACGATAACGATTGTTAAGTAGTGTTGAGTTTTCCATGGGCGTTTATTCCTTATGAAATTATAACATAGGCACTTTGGAGCCTGATACTATCCGGACGAAATTATAAAAGGTAATGAGAGTATATCTCCATGCGTTGTTGTTAGGCTATAATTACCGAGTACTGACCTGTAATTTGCTTGGAAAGAAATTATGCCTGGAAAAACAAGAAATAATCCATTGCGTTTTATGCTTAATCCGGTGACCATTGTGACGACGCTCATCCTATTGGGGGGAATGATTTCGATTGGAATGGCTGTACTGTTTCTTGGACGACATCCAACGCCGGCTGGAAGCTTTACGCCGGTGGTGACGAAGATTGAAGCGCCGACTGCTACTCCCACAGCTTTGGACCCAACTCGAAGCCCAACTCCCACATCAACTGGTGTATTTTTCCTCCCAGAAGGTGTGATTGGCGTTGGTGCTTATGTCCAGGTGACTGGGACGGAAGGTGCTGGTCTTCGTATGCGGTCGGAGCCGGGTTTGGATGGCGAGGTGAAATTCACGGCATTAGATTCCGAGGCATTCCTTGTTATTGAAGGTCCGGTGGAAGCTGATGGATATATCTGGTGGCACCTGGAAGCGCCTTATGACGAAACACGCAGTGGTTGGTCTGCCGGCGATTTTCTGACGCCGATAGAAGAGGAAAAAGAATAAACAAAATTGGACTTATCCGGTAAAATTAACAAGGTATTCAATTTGTGATCTTATCGTATGGAGTAGTATTGGTGTTTGAGTTTATCAAAGGTATGTTTCCAGGAAAAGCTCGAGGCAGCGCTAATGTTGGTTCGTCTGTAGCGGCGAATGACTTGGATGGCGATCCAACGGTTGTGAAATCACTCTCCAGAAGCATGTATCGGGCGGCGAGCTGCCAATCCACAGGAAAAGAGCGGTCGCATAATGAAGATACGCTGTTCATCTTTAATGGGGTGTTGAATGGCGTTGATTCCCCAACGACCTTTGGCATTTATCTTGTGGCTGATGGGATGGGAGGACATCAAAGCGGTGAGATTGCCAGCCGTTTGGCTGTTCAGGGTACAAGCCAGTATTTGATCGATCACATTTTCAAGAAATATGTCTATGACCGCAAATCATTTACCGATAAAGTGTTACGAAGTTATCTTGAAGATGCTGTTGAAGCGGCGCAAAGCTTAATCCAGCGTCAGGTGCCGGGTGGTGGAACGACATTGACATTGGTTATGGGATTAGGCGATCGTTTTTTCAGCGCTCATATTGGGGACAGCCGTTTATATTGTATCAATGGACAGGGTGAATTATCCTTGATGACAAAGGATCATACGCTTATCAAGCGATTGGTGGATCTAGGGGAGATTACAGAAGAGGAAGCCCTTCGTCACCCCGAACGGAATGTTCTTTATCGTGCATTAGGTCAGATGGATCCTATTCATGTTGATATTGATCAGTTTTCGATCCAAAAAGGAGATCGATTGTTAATCTGTTCAGATGGATTATGGGGTGTGGTGGATGAGAAAACAATCTCTGATATGATACACCATGCACATGATCTGGAGCAGTTGGCATGTGATTTGGTGCAAGCGGCTAATGAGAATGGCGGACCTGATAATATCAGTGTGGTCCTCGTAGAGCGCATGGCTTGAATCATTAACAAAAAGAGTAGGAGTGAGCATGTTTGATACAACTTCTCGTAAATATCGTATTCTGGTTGTAGATGATGAACGTCGAATGGTTGGGTTTATCCGCCTGAACCTCGAACAGGATGGGTTTGAGGTCATTGAAGCCTATAACGGTAATGAGGCTTTGGAAAGGCTGCGTGATTCCTTGCCTGATTTGATTTTGCTGGATGTGATGATGCCGGATATTGATGGTTTTGAAGTTCTCAGAATGATCCGTGAGATCAGTCAGGTACCGGTCATCATGCTCACAGCTAAAGGCGAGGAAGATGACAAAGTGAAAGGGCTGGAACTGGGAGCGGATGACTATATCACCAAGCCTTTCAGCCCAAGGGAGCTCGTCAGCCGTGTGAAAGCTGTCCTGCGACGGGGATCAACTTTCGAAGAGGATGAGGAAGGTGTTATTGAGGTTGATGACCGATTGAAGATTGATTTTGGGCGACGGGAAGTTTGGGTGGAAGATGAACTGGTCAAGCTGCGGCCGACAGAATATCGCTTGTTATATCATCTCGTACAGAATGCGGGTTGGGTTCTGACTCACGATCAAATCCTCACAAAAGTATGGGGTTATGAGTATCGCGATGAGCCGCATTATGTGCGTTTGTATATCAATTATTTACGTAAGAAAATTGAAAAAGATCCCTCAAACCCGGAATATATTCTGACAGAGCGGGGCGTCGGCTATCGTTTTGTGGATTATAAGCGGGAGGGAACCTCCTGAGTCGAGGATAGGTTATGGAAAAGAAAGACATTTTATTGGTAGATGATCACGAGGTCGTTCGCTTAGGGTTGAAGAGTCTGCTGGAACACAACGATAAATTTGAGGTTGTGGCGGAAGCGGGAACAGCCAAAGAGGCGGTGGCTATGGTGGAGAAATATCATCCCGATGTGGTCTTAATGGATATCCGCCTGCCAGGCCCATCAGGCATTGAAGCTTGCGAGGAGATAACCGAGCGCTGGCCGGATGTTCGCGTGGTCATTCTCACCTCCTATGCGGAAGATGATATGTTGTTCTCCGCCATACGTGCGGGCGCCAGCGGTTATGTACTGAAACAGATCGGCGCGGAGGGTTTGATCACAGCAATCGAAGCAGCCTGCCGCGGGGAAGCATTGCTGGACCCGGCGGTGACGCAAAGAGTGTTCCAGGAAGTGCGAAGGGCGGTCAAGGAGGAGGAAGCGGCTGCCTTTGCTAACCTCAGTCAACAGGAGAAGAATGTTCTAGCGTTGGTTTCAGAAGGCAAGACAAACCGTGAGATTGCAGAAGCGCTCTATCTAGGCGAGGGCACGGTGCGTAATTACGTCAGCAGTATCCTTTCCAAGCTGGGCGTCAGCAACCGCGCTGAGGCTGCAGCCTATGCAGTAGAACACAGCTTGAAGGAATACATTGATCGGTAAGAAAGAATTGGATCAATTAGAAGAGTCAAATGCAAAGCGTATGACACTTTTTTATTTAAGGGTTGTTAATCTGAAATAATTGGCAGGCGTTCGTATAGGTCTGACTTGCCACTGTCTTTGAATCGGTGTCGTGCAGCCGTGCGATTTCCTCCGCAATTAGAGGGATATAGGCTGGCTCATTGCGTTTGCCGCGATGGGGATGTGGGGCAAGGTAAGGCGCATCGGTCTCCAGGAGAAGATGATCTAGGGGCAGGTTTTTTGTAACGGATTTGCACTGCGGAGCATTGGTGAAGGTTACCGGCCCGCTGATGCCAATATAGAAATTCATTTTGATCGCTGCCAATGCGGTTTCCAGGTCAGCGCTGTAACTGTGCAGAACACCCGGCCTTTCCGCGAGTTTGTTCCCTGTGGCGACGAGTTCCTGATACCAGTTGGATAGAATTTCCATCAGGTCATGAGTCGATTCCCGATTGTGGATGATGACTGGCAACCCCAATTTCCCTGCAAGTTGGAGTTGGGCTTTGAACATGGTTTGCTGCTGGTCGAATGGAGTGTGCTGGCGGTAATAGTCCAATCCGATTTCGCCGATGGCGACCACCTCTGGTTGCCGCGCCAATTCACGTATGTCTTGGAGGAGTTTTTCGGTCCATGGTTTGCCGTAATTGGGATGTATGCCAATCGCTGCGTATATGCGGTTCGGATAGGCTTTTGCCAGGTCAACAGCTTCTCGGCTGGTTCCCAGGTCAATGCCCGGATTGAGAATCCAAACCAAATTGGCATTCCAGGCGCGTTTCAGCACTTTCTCCCGATCTTCATGATATTGGTGCAAATTAAGGTGGCAGTGTGTATCAGTAAATGGGATCATGCTTTCCTCCTTGTGATGAATTTCTGAACATCTTAATTATAGCAGGCAAGAGAAGGCTGATAAGGTAAAATTGGTGGCATGAATGAGAAGGGTCGGGTTTTTGTAGCTATGAGCGGCGGGGTGGATAGCGCTGTCGCAGCTGCTGAATTATTGGAAGCTGGATACCATGTTACCGGTATTCATATGCACGTCTGGCAGGACCCGATGTGGCAGGCGCAGGCACAGCATCTCCCGGACCCGGCTTCCCTGGCACAAGCCGCTGCGGATTCCCTTGGGATTCCTTTTGTTTCTCTGGATGTTCAAGACCGGTTTTATCGAGATGTCGTCCAAAACTTCATCCATCAGTACCTGACGGGGAAAACGCCGAACCCCTGTCTATTCTGCAATCCGCAAGTCAAATGGGGGATTTTGCAAACTTATGCCCTCAAAAAGGGCGCGGATTACTTTGCCACCGGTCATTATGCCCACATAGACCGGATGGAAACGGGCAAGGTGCGGTTGTTGCGCGGTCTGGATCGGAACAAGGATCAGTCTTATGTCCTCTCCATGCTCAGTCAATTCCAACTCAGCCGCAGTTTACTGCCGTTGGGGCAAATGACCAAGGATGACGTGCGAAAGAAAGCGAAGACACTGGAGCTACCTGTTGCAGACCGGCAGGATAGTCAGGATTTATGCTTTCTGGGGGATGTAGATTATCGGGATTTTCTAATGCGTTTTGCGCCTGAGTCAACTCAACCCGGGGAGATCTTGGATGTATATGGAAATGTGCTGGGAGAGCATCAGGGATTGGCGTTTTATACCATTGGTCAACGAAAGGGGATTCGGATCGCCGCTTCTGAGCCCTATTACGTGGTCAGAAAAGATGTACACAATAACCGATTGGTAGTGGGCTTCGCTAACCAGGCGGGTAAAAATCAGCTTTACGCCACACAAGTAAATTGGATATCCGGAGAGGCACCTGATGTCAACGAACGATACGATGTTATGATTCGCTATCAGACCAAACCCGTCCCAACAGAATTATTATTCGCGACCCAGGGAGAATTTCGGTTAGAATTCAATTATAAATTACGTGGGATCACTCCTGGTCAGGTGGCTGTGCTCTATCGTGGGGAAGAATGCCTGGGCGGCGGTGTGATCCAATCATCTGAATGATTTTCTTCTTCAGACGGCTTCAAGAAGGAGTGAATGAATGACCTTTCCAGCGATTATTTTCTCTTTTTTCATCGCCACCATGTTAGGCAGCCTTTTGCACTTGTGGCGTGGGGGGAGTCTGTTTCGTTTAGTGTTGTATTTGGTGCTAAGCTGGATTGGTTTCTTTGGGGGGCATTTGATCGCAGAAGCCCTAAAGATTCATTTCATTGATGTGGGCACGATTCATCTTGGAATGGGGCTTGTGGGTTCGCTGGCAATGTTAGGTCTTGGTTATTGGCTGAGTCTGGTCGATGTGGAAAAATAACAGATTGGAGATGTTTTAATGTACAGAATTGAGGCTTTACTCTCCGCTCGTTTGTTCATGCGCCCGGAGGTCATCGGAGATCGCATTTATTTCCTGTCCAATATGAGCGGTCATAACAGCCTTTATGTGATGAATCATGGGGGCAGCGTCCCTGAGCCTCTGCTGCCGCCCAATGTTGTCTTACGGAATCCCCATTTGGTCGGCGGGATGTCTTTTGCCGTACTTAATGATCTGAAGAAAATTCTCGTCATGGTTGATCATGATGGAGACGAGAATTACCTGCCGATGCAAATACCTTTAAGCGGCGGTTTTCCTTGATCTGCCTAATCCGTACGATTATCTAGCTCAGGTGAAAACTACGTTGAAGTTGGGCGGATTCCTGGGTTTGATCCTGCCGACAGCGAATCAGGTCAGCAAGACACTGAAAGCTTTACAGGTTCATGATTTCGCTTTTCCAGAAGTATGTGAGATCATGCTGCGATTTTATAAGCCGGATTGGGAGCGCCTGCGCCCAACGGACCGCATGGTGGCGCATACAGGTTATCTTGTTTTTGGGCGATCTGTCGCGGAGAAACCTGATGATGTTTGATAATTTTTTACATCTGAGCCGATTTTGAGGACACCTTTTTGTGGTGATTCGGCGCTGAGATGACAATTTTCTTACTCGGTATTTTGGATTTTGTTGGATAGAATAAAAAAAGAAAAAGAGATGCTGAATATGCATCTCTTTTTGAATCATCCTTCTGTGGAGAGGGTTACTCTTCTTCTTCGAAGTTGAATTCCTCTTCTTCCTTTTTGCCTTTCTCGATAACCTCGGGTTCCACATCTTCTTCCAGAAGTTCGGCGAGTTCGGCTTCTTCTTCCTCTTCCTCTTCTTCCTCTTCGATGGTCACATAGGTTACACCAGCGACTAATTCATCGGGATCAGTGAGGATTTCGATATTACCAGGAATTTCCAGATCCCGGACGTAGATCACGCTTTCAATGTCTTCCAGAACTGTTGCGTCAACCTCAATACGTTCAGGTAAGTCCTGCGGGAGACATTCGATTTCAAGTTCGGAGATACCGGTCACCACAACGGCGGCCATGTTGATCTCGGCAGGCGCTTGTCCAATTAATTCGATCGGAACAGCAGCTTGCAGCTTTTCAGTCATAGAGACAGCCATGAAATCCACGTGGCGCAAGGTGCCGTAGATGATATCTTTCTGGATCTCGCGCAAAATCGCGGGATATTCTTCGCCATCCACATCCACAGTGACAAGGCTGGAGCCGGTCAGTAAGTTGATCTTCTTGGAGGCTTCGTGAAGATCAAGCTGGATGGGGATTGGCTCAATCTGATTCTTTTTGAGCCTTCCGTAAATAATCCCGGGAAGCAGTCCCTGCCTTCGAAGATTATTCACTTTCTTACCAGTGACCGTGCGTTTTTGTGCTTCTAATACAATTTTTTCAGTCATTCTTCCATCCTTCGAGCGCCTCTCACCCTGCATGCGTGGGTTACCTTCGCTCTATGAATAAATTTGGGTTCAATTGCTGGATAGAACCAGCGACCTTGAATTCTATCTGGTAATGGGAGGGACGTCAAGCAAAATGGGGAGACTGTTGAAAAACAAGTCAGTAATTGACGAAAATTTCGATTTTTGATTCAAGTTTCTTTATAATTACTCCCCTTAATTACTCCTCCATTCATACTTGGTTTGTTTATTGCCTATTGCGACGGAGAGACAGCCATGCTCCCAATCCAATCACAAAGAATTGAATCAAAAGGATTGCTATCACTGCCCCCTCAGTAAGCAATCCTTTTAAGCTGTAAAACACTACCAGTAATATTGTTAGAATCGTGCCAACCCCCAAAGCAATCCAGCCTTTTCTGTCCATCAGCCAACGAGTCATTACCTGCGTCAGTTTTTCCTTCTTCCTTGTTCGTATCACGATCATCACCACCCAAATAACCACAGGGATGGACAGCGATACGCTTGCAACGCGGTAAAGCGATTGTGATTCCACACCCATAGCATCAGCTATTCCGATGGGTGTAAGCCCAATCACCACTTCAAGCGCCATCAGGCGAATTGTTTCTTCTATAAGTATTCGACGGAAATCTTTCCAAGTGTTCATCGCCAACACTCCACTATACATATGAAAGCGCCATATCCAATGCAACCAGCACACGCAATGCAGAAGGGATTAGCTGGCACTGCGGCACCAGCACAAATTGTGCAAAGGGTGAGACAGTAAGTGGGTATGTTCTTTCCAATGCAACTAAGGAAACAACCCCAATCTAATCCCCTAACCTCATCGGTTTGGTTTACCACTTCCTTGAGAATCCCGTCTTGATATACACCCAGGTATATCAAATTTCCGGTTGGCTCATAAAACTTCAAGCTTCCGCTAAATGATTGTTGCGCGTCTTCATTCGTAGGTTTTTCAACTTCCAGCCCGAATACCAAGATGCGGAAAGTATTTCCGTCTTGCGTGCCCGCAAAGAGCAATTGGGTTTCCTTGGTATGTTTATTCTCTATAGGAACTGTAATGACTTGCCATGGATTAACCTCAGTCGATTGAAGATAGGCTTGATCCCATAACAGAGTGCCAAAATTATCCTCTGCAGATTTAACTTCGGCAGTGAGCTTCAAAGCAATAAGATAGGGGTCTTCTTGTGTAAGTATGACGACCTGCTTGGCTCCTGTTTGCAAACAACACCCACATTCATCAAGGGATGTTGTTTCTGTTGTGCTTGCTTGAGTAACCGAACCGCTTGTACTAAATAGCAGAGTCAAAAGAATCAGGAGTACTACAAATTTATAAACAATTTTTGTTTTCATTTCTGCGCTCTTATTTAAATGATGTGAAAAAAGAGAGGATTTTCACTTTGAATCAATTTTGCTTTCCCTCTGGATTTCAATTTAATTATAAACGATTTTTTACAACTTTTTTAATCCCAAGTGATACTGTTGAAAAACAAGTCCTTAATCGACGAAAATCGTGAACTGTGATTCAATTAAGGAAACACGCAATCAGCGAGGTAAAGATGGCCAAGAAGCGCTATATGAATACTAGAGACCAAACCTTTTTTGGGAATTATTTGTATGACCAGACGGTGCCGCAAGATTTCATTTTCTTTGGTTGCTGAATGAAATCATTGAGTGGGAACGGTTCACACAACAGCTGATTGAACTTTATCGAGGGGGAGGAGAATACGGACGTCCACCCTTCAATCCTGCTCAACTCCTGAAAATGTGCTTATTAGCCTATTTCTATGACCTCTCTGAACGACAGGTAGAAGTCTATGTCAATGAGAATATCCCTGCGAAATATTTCGTGGGTTTAGGTCTTGACTAGTCTGCGCCCGATCATTCCACTCTGTCGCGATTTCGTGAGCGGCTCACCCAGCAGGGAAATCTTGAAATTTTTGAGCAATTATTGGCAGAAATTGTGAAAATAGCCGTGAAATCGGGGATTCAATTGGGGAACATTCAAGTGATTGACAGTGTCCACAGTAAAGCCAACGTCAATACTGGCAAAGACCATCAACGAAAAGAGGATGGGAAAGGGCCCCACGAATGGGATGCGAAGTGGGGGGTCAAGGGCAAACAACGGGTCAAGAATCAAAAAGGTCAGAATGTGGATCAAATGAAATACTTTTATGGTTATAAAGGCCATGTGAGTATGAATGCTGTGAGCAACCTGATCACCAGCCTGGAAGTGACCTCAGGCGAAGCCTATGACGGCCATCACTTTTGTTCATTGGTAAATCAAGATCTGGCTAAAAAACTACCCATCCAGACCTACACGGCAGACCGAGGCTATGATGATGGCCACAATCATTTTTATTTAGAGCATCACAATCTCAAATCAGCCATCTGTCTCAAAGATATCCGCATAAAAAAGAAAGGCTCTAACAAAGGAGTATGGCTGGAGCTGATCCAAACACCGGCTTACAAGGAAGGACGGAAAGAGCGCTATAAAATTGAGCGGAAATTCGGGGAAGCTGTTTCCACAGGAATATTGCCATATAAATAACTAAGTAGAACTTAGGTCATGCTTTATCTCAGGCATGACCTTTTCTATTTACCTAAATACGTGTTCATGCCTTTTCTTGACCCTTGTACTATGATATGAATCTGAGTTGAATAATGTTTCACTAATGGTGGAGCTTTAGAATCTTTGGAAGGATTCGCGGGTCAAGTGGAGAGATTAATGACCAAACAAAAGCGTTTGTTCAAGAGTTCATTGGTTTTCAGCTTTCTTTTGCAGTTTTTGACAGCCTGCCAGCTCATTCCGGATAAAACCCTTTTGTATGTTAACCTGACCTGGCATCAGCATCAGCCCTTGTACTACAAAAATGCAGATGGCGTCTGCACGCACCCCTGGGTGCGCGCCCGTGCCACTTAGGATTACCTTGATATGGCACAGAGGGTGGCTGAACACGAAACCGGTGAGAAAATCATTGAGCCCGACTTACTCACCCATACATTTGATTTTATGTTTCTCGCAGAGGGTTCGGATTGGTTCTGGTTGTACGGCAAGGATCAGGATTCCAGACAGGACAGCTGTTTTGATGAGGGCTTTCGTGCCCTGCTTGCGGGGGTGTAAGACTCCTTGGGAGAAGACGTTCCTGAATTCCTTCGTGTGTCCATCATTCAAGCTCGGCCCGCGGAGGCAACGGTGCCTTTCAGCGGCATTTCCACAGATTCCCATGCTGCAAGCCAATAATGATGGATAAAGGGTAAAATAAACATCCGCATTCAGCTATATGGTTGTCAAGTTTGATGAAAGTGGTCAATGATGGAATCGAAAATACAAATCAATGAGAAAAAACGCAATACGGTAGAAGTGATCATGGCTGACGGCACGGTGATGAGTGGACCCCGATATACCCCTGTAAGTGAATTCATGAAAGTGTATCAGGATCCGGATAAGCCGCAGATCGTTGGTGCTATCGTTAACAATGACCTGCGGGAATTGACCTTTCCAATTTCTGCGGATGCTGAAGTCAGCCCGGTCAATATGTCTGATTCTGACGGGGCTCGGATCTATCGTCGGTCGCTTACTTTTTTATTGGAGGTCGCCTTTTTGGAGTTATTTCATGATTGGACTCTGACCATCGATCATTCAGTCTCCTCTGGTGCCTATTACTGCCATGTTCCGGAGCAGGAGCCTTTTCCTAAAGAACGATTGGATGAGCTTGAAGCGCGTATGCGCGAGATGGTCGAGGCAGATGAGCCCATGGTCCGAGAGAAAGTTGATCTGGAAGAAGCCAAACGATTTTTCAAGAAACATGGCCAGGATGACAAGCTGCGGTTGTTAAATTATCGAAATGCACCTGATCTGGTTTTATATACTTTGCGAGGTAAACGGGATTATCATCACGGCTATATGGTGGCTTCCACAGGATATTTAAAGTGGTTTGACCTCAGATTAGTGGGGTCAGGTTTTGTTCTGCGTTTTCCCCGGCGGCATGCACCAGACAAATTGTCGCCAATGCCGAGTTATCCGAAACTTCTGACTACCTTCCGGCAATACGGGGAGTGGTTAGAAACCTTGGGCATCCAAAGCGTGGGCGCACTGAATGATGCTATTCAGGAAGGACGCATCAACGAAGTGATTCTGGTTTCAGAGGCATTACATACCCAGCAGATCTCCAGAATTGCTAACGACATCCGTAAGCGAAAGGATGAAGTGCGTGTGATCCTGATCGCAGGTCCAACCTCCTCGGGTAAAACCACATTCTCAAAAAGGTTGACGATCCAATTGTTGACCGAGGGAATCTCGCCCTTCGCCATAGAGATGGATAATTACTTTGTTGATAGAGAAGACACACCGCGCGACGAGGATGGCAAGCTGGATTTTGAACACCTGGATGCTGTCAACCGTTCTTTATTGAATGATCACATTAAACGCCTGACTGCTGGTGAACGTGTGCGGCTAAGGCGTTATGATTTTCGTCAGGGTCTCAATCTGCCTGGTGATGAGGTTAAACTTGATCCTGGGCAAATGATCATTCTAGAGGGCATTCACGGCCTTAATCCGAAACTTTTAGAAGATATTCCGACAGAACAGACCTTCAGGATTTATGTCTCCTGCCTGACACAGCTCAACCTAGACCGGCATAACCGTATTTCAACGACCGACACGCGGGAATTGCGCCGTATCCTTCGGGATGCGCGCGAGAGGGGCTACACAGCCCAGCAAACGATTAGCCATTGGGATATGGTCCGGCGAGGGGAGAAGAGCCACATTTTCCCCTATCAGGAAAACGCTGATATCATGTTTAATTCCGCTCTGGCTTATGAATTGTCAGCACTCAAACCGCTGGTCGAACCGTTGTTAAGACAGGTGCCTTATGGATCGCGGGAATATATTGAAGCCAAGCGTTTATTCAAATTTCTGCAGTGGTTCCTGCCTATTGATCCGGTGTATATACCCGATAATTCTATCCTTCGGGAATTCATCGGAGGATCTATTTTGAAGGATTTCAAGTTATGGCAACATACCAACGATAATGTGTATTAGATAAATTACTCTTTAAACTTGAAAAGCGTGTGGCGTTCCATCCACACGCTTTTTTTCGTTATAAATCCAGTTCTCTATTTCAGGTTTGCCTTAATCACCTTTGCCAGGCGTTTGATACCTTCTCGGATCATTTCTGGCTTCGAATTGGAGAAGTTCAAGCGCATTGTATTCTCACCGCCACCTAGAGGATGGAATGATGCGCCGGGGACAAAGGCGACTTTAGCCTCAACAGCATCTTCGAAAATGGCACCGGAGTCCATGCCTTTTGGCAGTGTCGCCCACAAGAACAAGCCGCCTTTAGGATGAGTCCATTGAACACCCTCCGGCATGTTTTCTTCAAGAGCTTTGATCATGACATCCCTTCTCTCCCTGTAGACCCTTCGAATCATGTGAATGTGGGATTTCATCCAGGGGGTATTCGCGACTTCGTATGCCAGATATTGCGTCAGTGTGGACGTGTGCAGATCGCAGCCCTGTTTGGCTTGAACCAGTTTCTTGATCACTTCGACCGGCGCAACCACCCAGGCGAGCCGCAGACCTGGAGCCAGGATCTTTGAAAAGGTGCTGGTATAGATCACATTGCCGCTGTAAATCGGGACTTCCTTTGCGCGCATCTCGTCATCTAAAACGACAAGAGGGGGCAGGTGATCGCCTTCATAGCGTAGCTGTCCGTAGGGATCATCCTCCACAATGGGAACGCCATAAGCATCAGCCATCTCGATCAATTGTATGCGACGCGCCCTTGAAAGCGTGACCCCTGTCGGATTCTGAAAATTCGGCAGGACATAGATGAATTTTATACCTGTGCGCAGGCGAGCTTCAAGCATATCCGTTCGCATACCATCGTCATCAAAGGGGATGGTCACATATTTAACACCGTAAGCATTCCAGGCTTGAATTGCGCCCAGGTAAGTTGGGGATTCTACCAGGACCCTGTCACCGCGATTGATAAAGATCCTGCCGAGAAGATCGAGCGCCTGTTGAGAACCTGTTGTGATTAGCACATTATCTGCAGTGATCTGGATGCCGTATTTGGCAGCATTGCGGGCGATCATTTCACGCAGCGGTTGATATCCTTCTGTTGTTCCATATTGCAGCGCCCGATCTCCCATTTCTGTCAATACTACATCTGCAGCTTCTTTGAATTGCTCAATAGGAAAGACCTCAGGGGCGGGTAATCCGCCAGCGAAAGAGATCACATCCGGTAACGAGGTGAGTTTAAGCAATTCACGTATCGCTGAACTTCCGATATTGTCCGTTCTCAGGGCGTATCGTTCGTCCCATAACGTTTGCATATAATTTACTCTCCTTATTTTGGAAATCTGGTGATGACGGTAGCCCGGGAAGGTAGGGGAACCCGGTCGCCCATCGTTAGATCCGCTGGCGCCTTGCCAGCCTTTTGAGGTGACCCTTGATAGATGAAGATTCCGGTACCTGGTTCCGCGTATTTCTTCAATACATAAGCCTGACCGGTGAGGGAGCTATCTGTATCAATCGCGCAACTGGTGACGGTACCGATGGTTATTCCGCGTTCATCCACAACGGGATCGCCGAGGTGAGCCATCCGTGTTCGTTTTTCATCAAATTGGAACCGCACAACAACGCCATCCCTTTCTTTTTCCTGCTGCAGGAAGGCCTTGCGTCCAATAAACCAAGGCTTATAGGTCTTCATAAACGAGCCAAACCCTGCCTGCCCAACGCCAAGGTTGAGCATGCCACCCATTTCATGTCCGTAAAGTGGAAGTCCGGCTTCTGTTCGCAGGGAATCCCTTGCGCCCAGTCCGCAGGGCTTTAGTCCGAGGGGTGCACCGGCGTCCAAAAGAACTTCCCATAATTTAACCGTGTTATCAGGATGGACAAACAACTCAAAGCCCATACGTTCACCCGTGTATCCCGTTCTGGAGATGACCAGGGGGATTCCGTCCAGGGTGGCTTCACAGAGATGCGCCCACTTGAGACCAAGGATGGCCTGTCGGTCTTCCAGCGAGCATTCCAATGCCAGCAGGATATCACGTGACTTTGGGCCTTGAATGGCGATGTCAACACGCCTGTCCTTTCCCTCTTTGGGATCGCGCAGGTTGCGCAGAGTCACATTCCTGCCAAAAGCGACTGCCCAGGGTGAATCGTTGTCGACGCGCACCTCTCCCTGGCAGACGGCATTTAGCCAGGCCCAATCTTTTTCATCATTGGATGCGTTAACAACAGCCAGGAATTTTTCTCCGCCGCGCCGGTAGACCAATAGATCGTCGATTACATTGGCATCTTGATCGAGGAAATGGGTGTAGCAGGATTCACCGACGTCCAGGCTGCTGATATCATTGCCGCAAACGCTGTCCAGGAACAGCCCCGCATCTGGGCCTTCAGCCTGATAAACGCCCATGTGAGTCACGTCGAACAACCCTGCTGCTTCTCTGACCGCAAGGTGTTCTTCCAATACTGAGGAATACCACACAGGCATGTCCCAGCCAGCAAACGGCACCATTTTTGCGCCCATTTCTCGGTGGGTTTTATTGAGCGGTGTCCGCAGCTGTTCAGCTGCTGGTTTCTCTTCCCATTCGAAGACTGGCAGGGCTTGGCCTTCACGCTCGTCTTTTTCATGGCCGATATAATATGGCTTGTTTTCACCTACTGAATTGTTATTGCTCTCCTCAGGTTTATTAGTTCCTGTAAATTCAATGCGCATTGGTCCGGGAAGTCGCATGGCGAGGTCTTCATCGAATTGGATGTAGGCATCTGAAAGGTCCCGCAGCCAGGCGCTTGCCAGCCCCGCCTGATGGCCTGGGACGTGTAAGGTGAAGGTGAAATCATCTTCACACTTGAGGGCGCTATGTACATCGCCTTGTGGCGTGTGAAGTATGGTTTGCTGTGTTTCACCGGCTTTCAGTGCTTCATTATCACTGGGAAAAACATAAACCATAAAATGTCGGATCTGATCGCCGGATAGCCGAAAAGTGGCCCAATCAGCATCTACATTATCCTCGATGTCATAATAATGGGGATAACCGGTCTCTTTTTGAATATCCGAAAAGTTATCAGCTTTTTCAGCCAATGCTTTGACTTTGAGTTTGACCTCTTCAAGTGCATTGAAGTCCACTTTTGCACGACGTTTGGGTGAGGTTCTTCCGGGCATGTTATAGGGCGTTGTATGCTCAAAGAGATCAGCGATGAGATCGGCGATTTGACGAAATCCCGTTTCTTTAAACCCGCGCTGCGTCAGCCAGATTGAACCAAAACGGATGCCTGTGGCGGAGAAAGCGGATTTGTCACCTGGGATGGTATTTCGATTAGCGACGATCCCGGCTACGTCCAGTATCCTGGCGCCCATATCCCCTGACAGATAAGCGCCGTCCTTTGCTTTGATGGATTTGCAATCCAACAGTGCCATATGGGTGTCCGTGCCCCCATAGGGAACCCTCAGACCCCGGGATTGGAGTTGTTCCGCGAAAGCCTTTGCATTTCGAAGGATTTGAGTTTGGATTTCTTTGAAAGAGTCTGTTTGAGCCAATTTGAATGTCAACGCCATTGCCGCAATGGTATTCATATGTGGTCCACCCTGTTCGCCGGGGAAAACGGCTGTATCAATTTTCCTGGCTAAAGAAGGGTCGTCGGTGACGATACAGGCCCCGCGAGGACCGAGTAGGGTCTTGTGCGTGGTGAAGGTGATCAGGTGAGCAAATCCAACTGGCGAAGGCAGTAAACCGGCTGCGATTGGTCCTGCAATGTGAGAAATATCTGCCAGAAGGTATGCACCAACGATGTTAGCTATCTCACGGAATTTCTGCCAATCTGGAACCCAGGGATAACTGGAATAACCAGCGATGATCATTTTTGGCTTGATTTCAAGGGCTTTTGCAAGGATGGCATCGTAATCGAGTAGTTCTGTTTTGGGATCAACCGCGTAGTGTTGGGCATTGTAAAAAATCCCAGAGCGGTTGACGGAAGAGCCATGGGTGAGGTGTCCGCCGTGCAGGAGGTTCATACCGAGGAAAGTATCCCCCGGTGAAAGAAAGGCGGTATAAATGGCATTGTTAGCTGGTGCGCCAGAAAGGGGTTGGACGTTGACGAAAAGCTGATCCGGGGTCAGGCCGTTAGCGGCAAAAGCTTCTGAGCAGCGCCTCTGGGTGAGCGACTCAACAACATCCGCGTATTCCACACCTTTGTAGTAACGTTGATCGCTGTAGCGTTTATAGGTGCCGATAATATTCATATAGTCAAAAATTTCTTCTTCGGTGTAATAATGAGTCTCCGCTCTGGGATACCCTTCAGCATAGATATTGGTAAAAGACGATCCCAGAGTCTGTCTCACTGCCAATGGCGCAATGCTTTCGCTGGGGATCATTATCAATCGGCGTTCTTGTCGTTCTTTCTCAAGTTCTGTTAATTCAAAAAGGCCTGGATCAAGTGACTCCAGGTCTTTCTTGTTTAGAAATTCATGCATGCATGCTCTCCTTATTCAAGTGTTATAGTGAGATGATAATGCCTTTAACCAACCGCATTTTAATTTTATTACTGCAGTGAGAAGCGGTCAAGAAAGAAATTATCCACTTATTGGACTCTGTCATCCAGCCAGCCGATCAATTTAGAAAGTACTTTTTCTTTGCCAATATCGTTGTGGATTTCGTGATAATAATCTTCCCAAAGCACCAATTCTACATTATTCCCGATAGATTCTGCAAATTCTTGGCTTGCATTATAAGAACAAATCCGGTCAGCTGTGCCGTGCATTAATAAAAGGGGAACTTCCCACTCGTCAGCATGGTCTAACAGATGTTTACCGCTTTCTAAAATGATCAAACCCAGGCTTGCTGACAGTTTATCGTGGACATATACATCATCCTGATAAGCCTTGACCACCGCAGCGTCTCTGGACAGGGCATCCGTTTCCAGACCATTAGATAATGTGAATGAGGGCAGTAATTTAGCCATGAGTTTTGCAAGGACTACTTTAGCTTTTGGCGTGGGGGTCGTGGACTTTAGGGCGGAGCTTGTGGCGATAATGCCAGCAAGATTGGATTGCCGCCGTAGGCCATAATTTAACACCAAGAGCCCACCTAAACTGTGGCCGTATAAGAAAGCAGGAATATCATCTCCGAAGCGATAGGATGATTCTTTAAGGAAAATTTCGATGTCATCCATCATGTGGTTAAGGTCAGGTGTGTGACCGCGCTTCCCTTCAGACAGTCCATGACCACGCAGGTCGAACCCCACCAGGTGATAGCCAGCATCCACAAGGGCTTCGCCCACGTGGGCATATCTGCCTGAATGCTCCCCCAATCCATGAACCAGGTTGACGATGCCTTTAGGCTGACCATTCGGCACCATCCAAGCTCTTCCCATTAAGGTTAAGTTGTCTTTACTCTTGAATGTGAAACCAATGTGCTGCATAAGCCTCCCATTTGCTAATGAATGACGATCTTGTATAATCATCCCAGCGAGACCTTTTACTACATTATACATTGATTATCTGATGATGGTTATTTTATTTCATCAGGTTATTGTTTTTCGTTCATTGAAAGGTGCTTTCTGTTATAGTGACTGATTTTAAATATTATTCTCTTGCGGATGCCCATCTTGCAGTAGGCACTGTTGTGGTGATTGATGTCCTGCGTGCCTTTACCACTGCAGCTTACGCATTTGCGAATGGTGCCAGCAAGATTCATCCGGTGAGCAGTGTGGAAGAAGCGCTGAAACTCAAATCGAGGATTTCCGGATCATTGATCATGGGGGAGGTGGTTGGGTTTAAGCCCGAAAGTTTTGATTTCGGCAATTCACCGACTGAGATTAACCGGCAGGTTTTGACAGGCCGAACTCTGATTCAGCGCACCAGCGCTGGAACGCAAGGTGTCATCAGAACGATGGAGGCAGATCATCAATTTGCCGCCTCTTTTGTCCTCGCTCGAGCGACCGCTATGAAAATCCGCCAAATGAATCCTGAACTGGTTTCATTTATTGTGACGGGCGAATCTATGGGGCGGGATGGGGATGAAGATTTGGCTTGCGGCGAGTATATTGAGGCGTTGATCAAGGGTCAACACCCTGATCCTATTAATTATATTGACAGAATTGAATCTTCCACAGTCGTGCAGTCTTTTCGCAATGGCGAAATGGATTATTTATCCAAACAAGATATGATGTTAAGCAAGCAGGTGGATCATTTCAGTTTTTTCCTTTCAGTTCAAAGAGAACATGAGTTATTGGTAATTATTAAAAACATTAATTAACAGCGCTCTCAAGCTACTACGGTTATTCTTGTAGTATGATAAGTTTAGATCTTGCGTGACTTTAATCAGCGAATTTTGTTAATTAAATTAGACGGTCAAAGGTTGTTTCATTGAGTAAAAAACAGGACGAAAAAGCCCTAATTGACGCTGCAAAGACCGACCCGGCCGCTTTTGGTGAACTGTATAAAAAGTATGTGGACCGGATTTATAACTATATTTTTTATAGAACTGGCAGCACAAGAGATGCCGAGGACCTGACCGGAAAAACCTTTTTTAAGGCAATGAGTCATATTAAGGGCTATAAGCACATGGGGCTGCCGTTTTCCGCTTGGCTTTATCGAATCGCTCACAACCTCATTGCAAATTATCATCGTGACCGATCTCGCAAAACGGAGATACCCCTGGATGATGTTTCCAGCAGCATTCTTCCACAAATGGGGATGCATCCGGAACGGCACATGGTACAAAGTCAGGAAGTAAATGAATTGTTGGCAACGATCCGTGACCTTGCGCCAAATCGACAGGAATTATTGATCTTAAAATTCATTGATCAACTCTCGAATGCAGAAATTGGATTAATCATGCGTAAAAGCGAAGGTGCTATTAAAAGTCTTTACCACCGGACTTTGATTGAGTTGCGTGAAAAAATGAATGCGGATGAATAGGAGGAAGAGATATGTTGAAGATCATTATTGATGGTTCAGCGGATATGCCGGAGGGTTGGGCAGAAAAATATCAATTCGATATCCTCCCCATGCCCATTCAAATCGGCGGTACGACGTATTATCAGGGCGAGGATATTACACCGGAGTTGTTCTATGAACTTGTACAGGATGATGATAACAAACCTCAAACAGCAGCGCCGTCACCTTTACGCATCAAAGAATTCATTGAGAAAGTTTGTGGGGTAGATGATACGGTGCTGTCTTTAATTGTATCCAGTAAATTGTCCTCAACCTTCACAATGTTTAAGCAAGCTGCCGGAGAGCTGGCGGATAAAATTAATGTGATCGCGTTTGATTCACAGGCTGGTTCGGCTGTGTTAGCGCTTATGGCAAGGGAGGCGCGTCTGCGTGAAAAGGCGGGGGACTCACTTGAATCAATACTTGCAATGATGAAATCTATTAGGGAAAAAGTTTTGGTTGTCCTGACGGTGGATAGCCTTGAATTTGCGCATCGATCCGGCCGTGTGAGTTTATTGAAGGCTGCTTTAGCCTCACTTCTTAATATTAAACCTATCATCATCCTCAAAGAGGGCATGTTGGAAATGTCAGAAATGGTGCGTACTCGTCAGAAGTCTCTGGAGAGATTGGTGACGGTTGTAAAAGAACGTTTTGATGGTGAAAGAGTGCGTATTGCTGTTGTCCATTCACAGGACAGAGAGACTGCAGAGAAGTTGAAGGAAATGCTTGAATCTGTCATGAGTATCACCGAGTTAATCTTCACGGATTTGTCTATTTCTGTGGTTGCTAATTTAGGGCCGAAAACAGTTGGCATTGTCGCCATACCGGATCATTTATAGAAAGGGGTGAAGAAATGACACAGGAAAATTCAATAAATGAAAAATTATTAGCGCTTGAAACGTCCCTCAAATCAAAATTGCATCCGGTCATGCCTGATCGTCAATTCGTCGGGTATCTGCGCAGACGATTGGAAGAATCAACGACCTATCGGAAGCAGCAGCGGTTGGCTGCCACTCTCCTGTCTGTTGCAGCTGGCCTTGTCGTTGGGCTGGTGATTTTTCTGATAGGTAAGGGTTTTATCAATGATGCCCGCAAAGTCTGATCGCGTTTATGATAGAATTGAAAACCGTTCTGATATATTAGAACGGTTTGATCTTTAAAACAAATCTTATTGGATTGATTCCAGTTTCTCTTGAAATTTACTAGTGGATAGTTTAAATAAAATGCTGTCATCCAAAAAAACAATGGTTGGAACGCTTCGGTTTCTGTGATTGATCTCTTTGACGAATTTTCCCCGCCGATTCTTTGTTAATATCAACGTACTCATAATCCACACCTGATTCATCCAGCATCTTTCTGGCTCTGATTGTATTCCCAGACCGACGTGTTCCATACATAGTAATTCTATCCATAAGGACCTCTCCATGTTTAGAAAGCTGAAAGAGTTGTATTTTACTTTATGCACTTATCTGAAGACGATTGCCTTTTTTGAATATCAGTGGAAATAAGTCACTCAATCGGTTGATGTTTTGCTTAAAAAATAATATGCTTATAAGGTACCATTCTAATCATCAACATTCTATATCAACATCTAAAAAGTTATATAAGCTTTTGTTCGTTTCAATTTCAATATCAATTGAAGGTATCTATGGATATGAAGAAGATGAGGGGAGCAAAATCAGGAAATGCCGAAATGATTTCCCCAGTTGCAAATTTAATTCAACTGGGAAGGAAGAAGACATTCGTTACGATTAATAATATTTTACAGTTCTTCCCTGAGGCGGAAGATGACGTTGAACAACTTGAAAAGGCTTTTGCTGCGTTGATCAGCGCTGGCATCCCCTACATTGAGGATAAAGAGCTTTTGGATGACCCCACTGACGCAGAGCTCAGGAAAGAAGCCAGGGCGAAAACAGCGGAGAGAAAAGAAGAAGAAGGACAAGAACCGGCGGATGATTTGGCTGGCATCACAACGGACGACACCATTGGTTTGTATTTCAAGGAGGTCAGCCGCGTACCCTTATTGGATCATGATGAAGAGGTTGTGCTTGCTCAGCGCATCGAAAGTGGGCGTTTGGCAAGAAAAGAATTGGCGCGCGGAAATGTCTCTAAAGACCGCCGTGCTAAGTTGCGTCAATTGATTGAGGATGGTTGGGAGGCTCGGGAGCATTTAATTACCGCTAACTCTCGATTGGTGATTAGTGTAGCGAAGAAATACATGAACAGGGGGGTGCCCTTCCTTGACCTGATCCAGGAAGGGAATATTGGCTTGATCAGAGCCACAAAGAAATTTGAATACCGCCGCGGTTATAAGTTCAGCACTTATGCGACCTGGTGGATTCGTCAGGCTGTAACGCGGGCGGTTGCTGATCAGGGACGGACGATTCGAGTACCTGTGCATATGGGGGATCAGATCAATAAATTACTCCGCATTCAGCATCAATTGACTCAGCAGTTGGATCGAAAGCCCAGCATAGAGGAGATGGCTGAAGCATTAGAGGTAACACCGAAAAAAATTGAACACATGTTCAAAGTGGCTAGACGACCATTATCCCTTGAATTGCCAACTGATGATGAAGGTGATTCAACTTTGGGTGATTTTCTCGAAGATCATGAAGTGGAACCACCAGATGATGCTGCCACATATAACCTGCTTAAGGAACATCTCGTTTCCGTGCTTGATACGCTGCCTTCTCGGGAAGCCCGAATCCTTCAGCTTCGCTATGGTCTTCTGGATGGTAAGACCTACACCCTTGAAATGGTCGGTAGAAAAATGGGTGTTACCCGAGAGCGGGTGCGTCAGATTGAAGCTCAGGCGCTTTCACGACTGCGGAATCCATCCATCAAGAGACGGTTGCGGGATTATTTGGGATAAGTTTCATATTACAAAGATAATTTTAGAGGCTGTTCAACAGAGAAACAGCCTCTTTTGACTTAATATCGTTTTTAATGGGTGTCAGTTTTGTTGCTACTCAATACCCTTTGGGTTCCAGGATATCTCTCACCCAATCGCCGACCTGCCAATAACGGAAATCCTCGCTATTATTGACTTTGACAGCACCTATGATCCCATAGATCAGGGAGGCTGGCACAACCAAGAGTAATAAGAGTCCCCCAAACAAGCAGAGCAGGGGGATGATCAGAAATGCAAATACGCCGCCAAATGTGATAAGCATGAATGCGACCAGCACAACGCCAATCCAGGTGATCGCTTGAAAAATGAAGGATTGCATTGCATGGTATGCCACAAAACGGGAGCGATCTTTATAGACAAAGTAAATGATGAGGGCTGCCACCATGCCGAGGATGCCGCTGACCATATTCAGCAGGATGCTGAGATGTGCCAGCATCGCCCAGGTGCGCTCTTCATCGGCAGGTAAAGGGTTTAAAGGCGTCGCAGGAGAAGATATTTTTTGCTTTTCGGGTGTTTCAATTGTTTTATGGGTCTCCATTATCTCATCATCGGGATTGTTATCTTTCGTATCTTTTCCATTTGGCACCTGTGCTTTATCAAAGCCCGGTGAGGGAGCAGGAATATCACCTGATGTTTCTTTTGATTCGGTCTTTTCTTCCTCGGACTTCTTCTTTGTTGGCATATTCAATCCTTTCCTGTAATGAATTATTAAATGTGGTTATTTATTTTCTTACAGCTTTCTCATTATAATATACGAGAAATGTGATCATAAGTTGCGAATTGATAACAATAAAAAACCTGCCCAGGGATGTGGGCAGGTTTATAGTGATGCCTTGTAATTAGATTAATCAGCCCAACCTTGTTTCTTGACAAAGTCTGTGATAACGGGAATTTCAACATATTCACCATTATAGGCCTTGATCCCCCAGATGATGCACATGACAAATCCAAATAAACCAGTGCAAATGCCAACGAAAATGACAGATAGGGCAGCCGAAATAACCCCGTACACAATGCCCCACGCAAGCGCCTGTGGATAATGAGCTTTCAAGAAGGGGCGGTCTTTTTTGTCTTCGATAAGCAGCAGGATGATTGGAACAATAGGAGTGAATATATAGGAGAGCAGCGCCCAGGTCTTATCGTCACTGGTGATATTAGGATCAACAACTCTTTCTTCTGACATTTTTACCTCCGTAAATAGTTTGCAACGTTTTTCATACCAAATAATATTTCTTATTAATTCTAACATACTTATCTATGAAAATAAATGCCGTTATTCTGATCCGTTACTGTCAAGATTTTCCATATTTATAAACAAATCAAAGAACTCCTTGGGGATGAATAAAATTCTTTAAAACCCTAGCCCATGGTCTATTTGAATGACACAGGTGAAGTGAGGGAACACCTGCCT
>Ga0307427_1000168_pt1 | contig 48668 bp, 35 predicted proteins | sample SalMarWE160190MG_FD_202162 | JGI IMG/M metagenome (GOLD analysis project Ga0307427, IMG submission 202162) | Salt marsh sediment microbial communities from the Plum Island Ecosystem LTER, Massachusetts, United States - WE1603-190 | ecosystem: Environmental > Aquatic > Marine > Intertidal zone >...
ATCAGCAGGCTCGAAAGTCGCACAGAAAAAAGACTCTTCGAAGATTGCGAAAATTGGGTATCAAAATCAGCCAATTGAACTCTTGTGTACCTCATAATTTATAACTATGTCGCGCTGTAGTATTAGATTATGTCATGTTGACCTTCGCAATTGCTGGCGGGGATTATTATATTCGTCTGAATTTCAGCCGATCCGGATCTATCTGGATTGTGGATGTGAAAATTCTTTTTTTGTCGTGCGTAATGCGTACATTGTCATTCCCGCCCCGCACCGCGATGTGGGGAAGGAATGACTATTTTTAACGGATTCCTCGGCAGGGCTCGGAATGACACGGCCAAGCGAGATAAGCTTCGCGAGATACGAGACTACAAATTTCGCTCCCCGATAAGGGATCATCGAGACGATAGCCTCAGCAACCGTTAATTCGAACGAAAAAAGCATGTCCCGAGCGCAGTCGAGGGAACAGACAACACAAGATAGACGAGACATAAACTGTTAGAAAAAATAAGAATACCTAAGATACTTAGGTATTGCTATACTTATTGGAAAACCTATTTTAAACTATGTATAACTTGTGCTGTAACGTAGGGCTTGACCTGCCGCAAAACACAAGCCATGTCAAATTCTAATATTTATGCTCTGTAGAAAACATCTTGTTAAAGATCATCATTGCGAGCGCAGCAGCCTGTCCTGAGCTTGCCCCTCAGGGGCTTGTCGAAGGAAAGCAGTCTCGATCCATCGCAATCAAATTCACATAAGAAATACGCAAAGAGCGTACGCGATTTACGTATATTCATATAAACGTAAAAATGGATTCACATAGTTTTAGTTAGGTGTTCTGTGGTTATTGTTACAAGGTGGAGCAGATTTATTTAGCGTGTTTTGCGACTTTAATTAGACGAAGAATTAGCTCGGCTCGTCCATGGACATATATTTTTGCACAAATATGAGCTACATGTGTTCTGGCAGTGTTATAGGTGATATGACATTTTTTTGCGATTTGGTTGTTATTCAGACCCTCACAGATCAACTTTGCAATCTCAGTCTGCCGGGACGTTAGGTGAAAACCCCTTTGGATTTGGTCCCATTGTCTTGAGTTAAACATATTGCGTTAATTATAATAGATTCTGCAGGAGAGTCTGCATTTTTGTTGAGAATTTTATGGCCGATTCTAACACAACTGTTAAAGAGTTGGATATCTTTGATAGTGCATAGTGTAAAAAAAGGGATATACGTAAAGCGCTTACGCGCTTTACGTATGAGCATATTATTACGGTTGAATGTTAAGATTGGCAGATGGTAGGGTGGAGCTTTCATCCTTCGCAGTAGCCCTGCTACGAAGAGTGGTTGTCCCACTATTTCAATAACTTTGATAGCTTTATAGATTTCTAATATGGATCATCAAGTAGATCCCCAACTATGGGGGAGTGTAATCGCGACCGCCTTTCTTTAGTTGGTTGCCGTTGGGCGCATATAATTTTTACGCGTTAAAACAGGATATACGTAAAGCGCGTACGCGCTTTACGTATGAGTATATTATTGCGGTTGAGATCGGTGGGCCAACTCGTGCTACGTAGCATTATTACTCCATTCTCCTCAGCGGCGCTGCAGCGAAGGATGAATTCGCAGAGTAGCAAGCTAACCCTGCCTGTTGCTAACAAAAAAGCTTTTCACTTAGGAACTACTATCCTGTAAATAAAATCCTTGATTCGACCGATCCAGCCGAAGTCAGCAAAAATATCAACAACTATTGCCGCGATAACAGAAGCAATAACAGCAATGATAATAACACAAATTAAATGCGACGTTTTTTTGAATATCCAGCCGATTATTAATCGCTTATTTCTCTTTCCGGCATGTTCTAATTTCAGGCGTTCAAGAACATCTTCAAGTACCTCGATCATCAAACCAGGGTTTGGCTCAATCACCTCAGTATCTTTAGGACGAGAAGCATATAGCTTTACCATCACTCTGTTTATGTCTGCAATAGCCTCTTTCCATGCCTCTAATCTAATTTCCTGTTCGCCGGCATAATTAGATATAGCCTCCCCATATTCATCTCCAAGGAGCGAAGGAGTGTCGTAAGGATCAGGCCAACTCCCCAATTGTTCCCAGATGTCAACAACAATGTCGATGTGTTTACTCAAATCGACCTCGACTTTCTGGGCAATAGGAACCATGACTGTGTCAAAATCGTCTATATCATCAGATAGTTGATCAAATTGTTCATTAGGTAGGTTGTGATCCTTCATCAATTGAGTGAATAGCTCATGGAAAGATCGAAACCGCTCAAACTCCTCGTGCGTGCAGATTTGTTCGACATTATTTGCGGTTTTACTCATACCTTTAGTTTTATCGGCAATTGATTTGCCTTAAATAATGAACTTATTGCTCTATTTAGGCATGTTTTGGGCCGATATATGAAATTAGAAGAAACTGGGTGGTAGATACAGCGAGTTCGCATTCAGCAAGCAATAAGACTAGTAAGAGGGCAATCGATGCGGATTAGACTGATCTATGGAGTAGAAGCCAGCAAATTATTATTGAGGTACGATTATGAAAGCATACAAATATGGCATTTTTTCCGTCACTCTTGTTCTTTGCATAGCTGAATTTTTTTGGTTCACCACCGTAACAGGAGAGGACAAGTTGACCCAATCATTCATGGAACTAGTGGATAAGACCGAGCGCCAGACCTTGGTAGGACTACCTGGTGTTGGCATAATAGTCACGGCAAATAAAATGTACGGCTTGAAACCGGACGAACTTCAAAAGTCTATAGCTCAGCATCTAAAGTCTTATCATATCAACGTGTTTTCCATCGATAGCGACCAGCTCAAGGAGACTCCAGGTGGACCGATACTATCTATAAGCGTGGATAATCTTGAAGCGAATGATATGGGCATCATCCCTGTGAGCGTACAGGTTTCTTTAAGAGAATATGTGCAGTTAGTAAGAAAACCACAGAAACATATCTTTACGGATACTTGGTCAAGCCTGAAGGCTCGCAGAATAGGAATTACAACGCCGTCTTCGTTTCCAGAAACCATTGAGAAAGCCATCAACGATTGCGTTGACGCATTTGTTTTGGCTTATCATGCGGCAAACGCCAACGAAATCAAGAAGTGAACTCGTGTCGATCGATACATTTCTTTCACGCGTAAGAGAAAATACCAGCAGAACGGCACGTTAGGGGAATGATGTGTATACTGGAAAATGTCCAAATATAGGTACACAGAAAGCTGCATACCCTTCAAATGTTGCTCGTCTTAGGTGCGGATATTTTAGGCAGGAAAAGCTTCTTTATAACGGACAGCGTGTAGCGCATAGCGTATAGCGTATAGCGTACTGGATTAACTGAACGCTGCAAGCTAATAGTGTAGTGGCCTTTTAGGTTTTCAATGCCCAATTATGCGGGCACGAGTTTTCAATTGACGATTCACAATTGAATAGTTGAGATTCCTCGGCTGCGCTCGGAATGACGTGATCGTGAATTCCCGTTCCCCGATCGTGGTCGAGGACAAGCTGCACGGGAATGACAAAAAATAGTCTTCCTTTGTTAGATGTTCTAAAATAACTCATACGTAAAGCGCGTACCTGCGGTAGAGCTACGCGCTTTACGTATATCTTAAATGACGGGCGTGATTATTCTTTCCCCTGCGGTTGGGATTCTGCTTGATGAAGCGCATATATTTTTATGATTCGTATTACAATTGATAAAGGGGGATTGCCACTCATTCGGCAAACTCATTCCCTGCCACTTCAGGACAACGGTAATTGTGAACCTGCCGTGAAACGGCAGGCTAAATATTTATACGCCTTCAGTGGCTCAGACTCACAATGAAGGGATTATGGATTCCTGCCTGCGCGGGAATGACAAAAAGGTGAGTCACGAGTGATGAGTCACGCTGCATAAATCTGCCTCGCGGAATCCAGAATCCGGCGTCGTAAATTGGGTTTTGATTCTCTTCTAATGCTCTGATCCATAGAGCAGGTATGCAGGAACCTGTATATCCTTCAACGACTCCGGCCTTCTGTTCGCATTTGTTCTTGATTTGCCGTCTGCAAGGCTTAAAATCACAGAATGTTAAACGCCAAATAGCTTCAGAACACAGCAGCGGGCAAACGATTAGCGTATGAGAAATGCTCTTGTGTCACACACAAAAACCGGCCTGATTCAGTATATCAACAATCTGCGTGCGCTTGCCATCATAGTTGTCGTCTTAGCTCATGTTACCATGGGGATGCTCACTACGACGACACCTCAAAGCTTCAATTGGTGGGTAGGGAACTGGATTTGCCTAATTTGTCTGTGGGCTGTTCCGATATTTGTGATGGTAAGTGGGGCGCTGCTTCTCGATGAATCGAGAAATGAGCCAGCCCTACTTTTTTACAAGAAGCGAATTCGCAGAATCGGCATCCCTCTTGTGTTCTGGACGGTGCTATATCTTGGAGTCAGAAAGGTATTCGGCCATGAACAGCTAACAGCAAGGTACATAGCTGAGCTAATTTTCATAGGAATGCCTCACTGGCATATGTGGTTTATCTATATGATAATAGGTTTGTATCTTGTTACGCCCGTGCTGCGCGTTTTTGTCAGGAATTCATCATTCAAAGAACGAATTTTAGTTGTTGTGATAATCTTTGCGCTGGCGAGCAGCTATTCGCTTGTCAATCTTCTATACTGGCGTAACCAAAGGTCGATTTTTACCTTGTTTATCCCATACATCGGCTACTATCTGTGCGGATATGAAATACGTTTTCTTGATCCGAAAAAGATACCATTACGATACCTTGTCGCAGCGGTACTTTTCTGCGCAGTTTATATAGCAATGATGACCGGTATCTATACTGATACAGGGAGCTTTGTAAATGATAGATTTGTGCTGGATTTTTTCAGCCCGCCGGTGATTGTTATGTCGATATGCATTTTCTGGGCAGCTTATCTTGCCGACCAGCGCAAAAAACTCAGACAAAGTTTCAGAAAGACCGTGGCGGAAAAAGTCGCTTCGGCAGCATACGGAATTTACCTACTGCACATTTTGGTTCTCTTCTGCATACGTGAGGTGCTGGGCAGGTATGCAAAAGACGACAATTTTCTGCTGGGTATAGTCGTTGTCTCTATAATGGCATTTATTATCTGCTTTCTGGTCATATCGGTTATTATGAAGATACCTTATCTGCGGCGCATTGTCTGTTAATGGCAAAGTCTAAAAAGCCATAAAAAGACAAATCGGCTGACATATCCTGAGCTATGAGCTGCGAACTACTCTTTCTTTCCCTTCTTGAGCAAATCCTTCAGGCCTTCGGTAACGCCCTTACCAGCATCTCCTGTGCCCATTAAGAGCTTTTCGCTTTCTGTCACGATGCCTTTGCCTAAATCGACGGTTTTACCCAAAGTAGAGGTCATCGTATCGACCATATCCTTGGGCAGAATTCCGGCACCTTGTTCTGCTATCCCGCTGGCAATCGCCATGACGATTTTTCCCGATAGTTTTGCCAGGTCAAGTTTTTCATCGCTGCCGAGGTTAGTCATCTTTATGGGAGACAGTTCCAGTGTAACGGTATCTGCCTTTCCCGGTACAGGCAGCAGCTTTACCTTGGCTGTGACGTTAGTTATTTCGAGGTTATCGATGCGCAATGTTTTGCCGGAAGGCTCAGCCTCACTTTCAGATTTGGCATGACCGGGCATGGCATTTATCAGGTCCTGAAGGTTGCTTGACAGGCCTTTCTGTTCGAGGACAATGTTGACGCCATCAAGTTTTATGTCTTTTATGTTTACTACATCGCTAAGAAGCGACTTGACCTTTACCGCGATTTTAGCCTCCTGCAACTCAAGAAGCCGATCGTGCGCGTAACCAGGTGGATTGTCTATAGTAAGATTTTTGAAACCAAGCTCGCCGCCCATTATTGACAGGTCCACATTCTGCAGCTCGACTTTGACGCCAAGGGCTTTAGAACCAGCCGACTCAACGGCAACTCTGACGGCGCTGTCGGCAAACAGGCCTACTGCTGCTACGACAACGATGACCACAATCACAATCACCGCGAGAGCTATGTATATAATCTTCGATGCTTTTTTCATCTTCTAATCCTTTCAAAAAGTGTTGCTTTGAGAACCTGCAGTTTATTGAACGTCTTTCTAAGCCATCTAAAAGCTCAAACCTACACCTAAGATATACTTCGTATCCGTACCGCCGGCACCAACCGCAGGTGTAGCATCGTAATCGAATATGACCTTGAAATTAGTAAACATTGTCTCCGTGAAATTGGCACGAAGCTCAGCCGACGATGTAAGATAGTAATCAGAGAAGTTTTCCGTGCTCGGATAATATGTCAGACTGTGAATGAACTTTACGGTCTTGAGTAGCTTCTTGTCGAAATTGTAGCCAAGCTGAAAAGATAACGCGCTGTTACTGTTGGCCTGGTTGTTAAACTTTTCGTAAAGAGAAGCAAGGCCGGCTTCAACCGCGAGATTCATATCGTCGGACTCGATCCATTGATAGCCACCCCCACCACCAGTTAGGAATCTGCGGTCAAGCATCGCGATGCTATCGCTCTCGTATCTGTTATCAAGATAGCCATAGAATTTCTTTTTGAAAAAGTAGTCATACTTTGCCTTGGTCTTCCACCAGTTCTCTGTGGTGCTCTTGACTCCGGTGGCTGGGTCCACCTGGCGACCTCTGGCATAATCTGCGTTAAGCTGAATGCGGTCCTTCTCCGTCCGTTTTGTAAGATTAATGCTGGTGTTCACAGAGTCAGCTTTTGTGTTGCCATGCGTGGACGTAAGGCCGCCGGAAATATTTCCTTTCCATTTGGGTTCTGGTTTCCCCGGCGGGTTTATCGAAGAGATAGCCGTCACGTCAAATTCCTGAGCCTGCAGAGTCTCACCGCCCTCTATAGCGAAGCGCCCCGGTCCAGCGGCGGACACCTTCTGGTTAAGAACAGTATCATCCTTAAGATGGATTCTGATTGGCTCATCACTACTTAGGGTCTCAACGTTCGATACATCTACCGTTACTTTGCCTGCCAAATCCGACTGAAAAACCAGTTTGCCATCAACAAGCTGTTCAATCTTGCCTGTAAGACGGTCGCCATTGTTGAGCAAAATCTGGTCAGCCCAGGTTGGCACAATGAACGTAAGCAGAAACAGCAGTGAGGTCAGCAAATAGAAGCGCATTGCAGTATCCTTTCAAATTACATACTTTCCCGCGTGATTTTTGCGCCGAGCGGCGCTAGCCTTTCCTCGATTCTTTCATATCCCCTGTCGATATGGTAAATCCTGTTTACTATTGTAGTTCCCTCAGCGGCCAAGCCTGCCAGAACCAGCGCAGCCGATGCCCGCAGATCCGAAGCCATAACCGGCGCAGCTATCAGCTTTTTAACGCCGGCGATTATGACCGCAGGCCCTTCTTTGCGTAGATTTGCCGCCATACGATTTAGTTCCGCTACGTGCATGAACCTGTCAGGAAAAATTTTCTCAACGATAATACTATTGCCATCCGCAAGAGCCAGCATCGCCATAAACTGCGCCTGTAAATCGGTGGGAAAACCCGGGTACGGTTGCGTGGTGACATCAGCAGGTCTTATCCTCTCAGTACCAGCAACAACACAGCCACCGTCTTCAGGCTCAACCGTTACGCCGATGCGCCTTAACTTATCAACGACAGCCATCATATTAGTGAGTCGACAGTTCTGCAGCCGAATCTGGCTCCTGGTTATGGCTGCAGCGACCATGAACGTCCCGGCCTCAATTCTGTCAGGAATAACCTCGTATTCGACCGGCTGTAACCGTCTGACGCCATCGATTACTAATCGAGGTGAGCCGATGCCGTTTATCTTGGCCCCCATTTTATTGAGGCAATTCGCCAGGTCGGTAATCTCAGGCTCACATGCAGCGCATTCAATCGTAGTACGGCCCTTTGCCAGGGTTGCAGCCATAAGCACATTGGCGGTGCCCAGGACTGTTGAGCCAAACGGGCCGCCAAGAAAAATCTCCGCACCGGCTAATCCACCCTGTGTCTCAGCTACGATGTAGCCATTCTCCAGATGGATTTTCGCACCAAGCTCTCGCAAGCCTCGAAGATGAATATCGATCGGTCTATCGCCGATTGCACATCCGCCTGGCATCGAGACTTCCGCCCTGCCGCATCGCGCAAGCAGTGGGCCAAGTATGCAAATACTGGCGCGCATTCTACGCACGACTTCGTACTCACCGACCGGATTATCGACGACAGTTGAATCAATTCGCAGCCGACCATCCGGACTTTTGGTCACTCGACAGCCGAGCTGTTCAAGAAGCTCACTGAAAACAGAAATGTCGGAAAGGTCGGGGGCTCCAAAAACAGAAGATTCGCCGCCGGCAAGAATCGCAGCAGCCATTATCGGTAGCGAGGCATTTTTCGAGCCTTTTATGTTTACAATGCCAGCCAGCCGGACTGGTCCTTCAATCCGAAATATATCCATTCCCTATTTTCCTTGAAAATGCCCCCCTCTTCCGTGATACTTCGTAAAACACGAATCCCTTTAAGGCTAATAATGTAACATAGTTATAATTGGTTTACAAGTCTATGGGGCAAAGCTCCGGCTCAGAACCAGCCGAAAGGCTGCAAGATAAGGTAACCCGAAACATCCATGTTAATAAACGCCATTGAGACAATAAAACAGTTTGCTGCGTTGGTTACAATAATAGACCTTATATGTCTGACGGGAATAGCCTTTTTAGCAGTCTGGTTGATCCGAACGTCCTTTGGCACAAAAGCTCTGGTCGATTCTGCAACCCGTCAAAACAATATGCCTCCTTATGTCCCATTTATTCCATTATTTTTCTGGCTCGGGAGCATCTCATTAGGAAAAACAATTATAAAAAGATTTGTAGAACAGGTGAACGATTGGCAAAAAGAGCTGTTTGATAACATTATTCTCTGTGTTAGCGCAATGATAGCAATAGCTGTGATTATGATCCTGGTCAAGTCAAGCTTTGCTCGAGGACTGAAAGGATTCGGCCTTAATCCAAAAACAATCTTCAAAGACTTCTTTTCCGCCTTTGTGAATCTGCTTTCTGTTTGGCCACTCGTGCTAACAGCCATAATCATAACTACTTTTGCCGGCACATTGATATGGGGACAGGATTTCAGAATGCAACAACATGAGGAGCTCAGGCTAATTCAGTCTTACCCTCAGTTATCACTTCGCATTCTAATCGTCTTTATGGCAGTGATAGTGGCACCTTTGCTCGAAGAGACGCTCTTTCGAGGACTGTTTCAGACAATGATACGTACGCTTCTTGAAATGCGAAATCCGAAATTTACAATCAGCAATGCAGCCTGGCCGGCGATTGTAATCAGTTCTGCCTTATTTGCTATGGTACACATGGATATGGCACACTGGCCGGCGCTGTTTGTATTATCGCTTAGTCTGGGCTATGCGTATGAAAAAAGCGGCTCTTTATTTCGACCCATTTTCATTCACTCATTATTTAATGCAGCCACTATCGCAGCGGTTCTGTATCAATAGCCTGGCTTGCGGCCAAGAGGTATAAGAACTGTTTGCGTAGCTGAACCGTATCTGTTAAATTTCAGCTCCGTGATCATAACTTTTAAGGGAAATACAATGTTGATAGTACACGTTTTTGCTCATGTTAAGCCTGACAAGGTCGAAGCCTTTCGGGCCGCGACGCTCGAAAATGCCCGCCACAGTATCCAAGAGGCTGGTCTTGCGCGATTTGATGTTATCCAGCAACAAGATGATCCCACTCGTTTTGTACTCGTGGAAGTTTATCGTACACCGGATGATCCGATGCGGCACAAGGAAACAACGCACTATCAGAAATGGCGTGACACCGTAGCCGATATGATGGCTGAACAGCGTAAGAGCATCAAGTACACTAATCTGTTTCCCAATGAACAGGGCTGGGATTAGCAATATCTTTGAGCAATTATGAGATTCGAATTTGCCACAGCCACGCGTATTATTTTTGGAGAAGGAACCATCCAGGAAGCCATGCTGCCGGCATCAAAGATGGGAAGCAATGCATTTGTTGTTACCGGCCGAAGCACCGAGCGAGCCGAACCGCTTCTTCAACAATTAAACAAACAACAGGTAAAGTATATTACATTCAGTGTGCCGACCGAGCCGACGACGGTTATGGTCAAACAGGCTGTTAAACAAAGCCGTCAGGCCAAGTGCAATTTAGTAATTGGCATTGGCGGTGGAAGTGTGCTGGATACAGGCAAGGCGGTCGCAGCTATGCTAACCAATGCGGGAGAGTTAGAAGAATATCTCGAGGTCGTCGGTGCCGGTAAGTCCATAACGCAGAATCCCGCGCCTTATATTGCAATCCCCACAACCGCAGGGACGGGAGCCGAAGTTACGCGCAATGCTGTTCTTGCCGTGCCTGAGTATCGGGTCAAAGTCAGTATGCGTAGTCCCCTGATGCTGCCTCGCCTGGCGATAGTCGATCCAATGCTGACTCATTCTATGCCACCGTCTTTGACCGCAAGTACAGGGCTGGATGCGCTGACGCAACTTGTAGAGGCTTATGTTTCAAAAAGCGCAAATGCGTTGACGGAAAGTATTTGCCGAGAGGGTCTGAGACGGGCAGGAGGTGCACTGCAGCGGGCTTACGAAGATGGCAGTGATTCTGCCGCCCGTGAGGATATGGCGCTGGCAAGTTTGTTTAGCGGCTTGGCGCTAGCCAATGCGAAGCTGGGAGCTGTACACGGCCTTGCAGGTCCGCTGGGTGGAATGGTTGCAATTGCCCATGGAGTTTTATGTGCGAGACTTTTGCCACATGTGACGGAGATTAACATCCGTTCCTTGCAAAGCTATGCAAAGGATTCGCCTGCGCTGGCCCGCTATGATGAAGTGGCGCAACTACTAACCGGAGACGCTGCGGCGCGAGCTGAAGATTGTATCAAATGGATGCACAGTTTGTGCGCAGCGTTGGATGTGCCTACGCTGACCCAGGCTCAACTGAGTGAGCAAGATTTTCAAGTAGTCATTGAAAAATCACGCAGGTCCAGCAGTATGAAAGGAAACCCAGTTGTCCTGACGGATGAGCAGATAATAGGGATTCTGAAAAAAGAAATTTCGGTCAAATAAAGCACCTAAAGTTCGACTAAAACGAGGTCGTTTATAAAAGTCGTCAAAATAAATCTTAATAAGAAAGTCACGTCGGCTATAACAGCAGCGCCGGCGTTAGCCAAGGTTCGCTCGGATCAGATAGAATAGGTAATAAATTCAAGGAATGTGTTCCAGATACTGGAAATACAATAGAAAGTCACAAGCTCGCTTCAAATGGCTAACCCGACGTCACAGGGTCACCACGCACAAGCCAGCAAGAAAAAAAGGCACTACTCGAACGTCAAAGATAAAACAAGGAATTTTACAAAAAGTTTCAGGTTCAGCAGTTACTGGTTGGCGTCTTTGGCTGTTTCGCGTCATCTGCCTCACAGTCATTCCGGCAGTGTTTGTGTTGTTGGTGGAATTGTCCTTACGTATAGTCGGCTTTGGTTTTCCTTCCATTGCCATAGTTAAATATGAAGAAAATGACGTCACATACTGTTGTGACAATGTTAAATTTGGCTGGCGATTCTTCCCGCGGAACATAGCGCAGGAATTTGATCCCTTCATTTTCCCGGCGGACAAGTCCGACAATACTTATCGTGTTTTTATTCTTGGGGCCTCCGCGGCTCAGGGAACACCGGACCCAGCCTATTGTTTTAGCCGTATTCTGCAAGTGATGCTGAGAAATTCATATCCGAACATTATTTTTGAGGTCGTTGTCACAGCAATGCCTGCCATAAATTCCCATGTAGCTGTTGAGATTGCCAGGGATTGCGCAAGACACGAACCCGATCTGTTTGTTGTGTATATGGGCAATAATGAGGTCATCGGGCCATACGGCGCTGGAACTGTCTTCGCCCCGCTTTCGACTAATTTATCTCTTATCCGCACGGGCATTGCGCTAAGGGCCACAAGATTGGGACAACTGCTGACAAGTCTTTCTGAATCAGTTGGTGGCGAGCGAGACGTCCCAAAGGTATGGCGCGGCCTGGAGATGTTCCTGGATAAACAAGTGCGGGCCGACGACCCTCAGTTGGAGACAGTCTACCGGCACTTTCGAAGAAATCTTGAAGATATTTGCGACATTGCCGACAGAGCCGGGATTAAGGTCGTTCTCTGTACGGTAGGTGACAATTTGAAAGACTGCCCGCCGTTAGCTTCTTTACACAGGCTGAGGCTCAGCCAGGCAGAAAAGGTGAAGTGGGAAGGGATTTATAGACAAGGCGTTGCATTCGAATCTACAGGAGACTACACCGAGGCGGTGAAGCACTATCTCGATGCCGCTGAGATAGATGATCGTTATGCCGACCTACAGTTCCGTTTGGGCTACTGTTACTGGGCCATGGGAGAATATGACAAGGCAAAATATCGATATGTTAAAGCCCGTGAACTGGATACGATTCGTTTCCGTGCCGATAACAGAATTAATCAGACCATCTGTGCTGTTGGTCATGACAATGCCGGCAAAGGTGTTTATCTTGTGGACGCAGTTAAACTATTTGAGCAAGACAGCCCCCACAGAACAACGGGAAAGGAGCTGTTTCATGAGCACGTACATCTGAATTTCAAAGGCAACTATATTCTTGCTAAAGCAATTTTTGACCAAATGGAAAAAATATTTCCACAATGGGTACAAGACCGTAAAGCACCTGAGCGCTCCGCATTAAGCGAAGCACAGTGCGCCGAATGTTTAGCCTATAACGATTGGGCTGAGTATAACACTGTTTACAAGGTTGTTAATTACTACATAAAGAAACCGCCATTCACTAACCAGCTTTATCATGACCAAAAACTTCAGAAATTGGAACGAGAACTCAAGACCCTGCAAGACAGACTAACGCATGAGGTTCTCGCCGGTGCTGCCGACCAATATCGTCAGCTAATAGAAAAAGAACCCTCCGATGTGTGGTTGCGTTGGCGATATGCTGAATTGCTGTCTGTATGGTTAAAGAATGAGGCTGCCGCAGCGCATCAATGCCGTTTGACGCTTAAAATTTTACCGCATTCTTATAAGCCACATCTCACGCTGGCGTTATCACTTTTAAGGCTGGGTCATCTTAACGAAGCAATCGACCACCTTCTAAAGGCTACACAAATCAAACCCACCTGTGCCGACGCATATCACTGCTTAGGATTGACGTACCAAGCACAAGGTCAGATCGATAAAGCGATACGATGCTATTCGGCGGCAGTTCGGCACCAACCAAACAATACTGAGGCCTATAAGAATATGGCAGAGCTGCTCTCAAAACAGGGTAAGGTTGCAAAAGCAATCCAAACGTATCGCAAGGGACTGTCGACTTTACCACACGAGTTAGACCTGCATTACAACTTGGCTATTCTATTAGAGAAGCAGGGAAACAAAGACGAGGCTATAAAAGAACTTAGCACCGTTTTACAAATAGATCCTAATCACATAGAGGCACGTAACGTAATGAGGGCTATCCTGACAGAGCGTAAATAAAGGGATCGCAAATGTGTGCCAGCCGCTGGAAAGACAATAGAAAGTCACAAGCTCGCTTCAAGCGGCAAAGCCGACCGCATAAGACAGCCAAACACAGGCCGAAAGGAAAAGAGGGCGCCACACAATCACCAAAGATAAAACAAAAGATTGCACAAGGAATGTCAGGTTCAGCGGTAGCCGGCTGGCGCCTTTGGCTGTTTCGTATTATTGCTCTTACCGTTATTCCACCTCTGTTGTTTTTGCTATTGGAGCTGGGACTGCGCATCATCGGTTACGGCTTTTCTCCAAGCGCCATCATTGAGTGTGAAGTGAACGGGAAAGCGTGTTATTGTAACAATGCAAAATTTGCTTGGCAGTTCTTTCCTCCGACCATCGCTCGAGAATCCAGTCCATTTGCTTTTCCTGCGGATAAATCGAACAGCACATATCGAATCTTTGTGTTAGGAGCCTCAGCCGCGGCAGGTACACCGGATGGAGCGTTTTGTTTTGGGCGGATTCTACAGGTGATGTTACGTCAGCAGTATCCACAAGCAAATTTCGAAGTTATTACCATTGCGATGCCAGCCATAAATTCCCATGTGGTTTTGGAGATCGCAAAAGACTGCGCCCATCACCAAGCTGATTTATTTATCTTATACCTGGGCAACAACGAAGTGGTTGGGCCATACGGGGCGGGAACTGTCTTTACGCCACTTAGCTCCAATCTGCCTCTCATCCGCTTCGGGATCGCGCTTAAAGCTACAAAGCTGGGCCAACTTATAACGAATTTGCTGGAATCGGCAGGCGCCAGTGATGTGCCAAAGGTTTGGCGAGGACTGGAAATGTTTCTCGAAAAGCAAATACAGGTAGATGATCCCCGTCTGGAAACCGTTTACCAACATTTCCAAAGAAACCTCGAAGATATCCGCCGTGTTGCCTGTAAGAGTGGAACAAAAATAATCTTTTGCACAGTGTCAAGCAACTTGAAAGATAATCCGCCGTTTGCTTCCCTTCATCGGCCGAATTTAACAGATACCGAAAAGAAAAAATGGGACGAGCTTTACCAGGAAGGTATTACATCTGAGACAGATGCAAATTATGCTAAGGCGGCGGAAAGTTACTTGGCAGCCGCTGAGATTGATGATAGCTACGCAGATCTTCAGTTTCGTCTGGGCCGATGTTATTGGGCGATGGATGAGTATGACAAGGCCAGAGCCGGATATATCCGAGCACGTGATTTAGACACGCTTAGGTTTCGCGCTGACACGCGGATAAACGAAATTATTCGGGACATAGCCAGCGGTGAAAGTTCCGATGGTGTTTACATGGTGGATGCTGTCAAGGTTTTCCAAAAGAACAGTCCCCATGAAACTCCAGATAAGGAACTCTTCTATGAGCACGTTCACATGAATTTCAAGGGCAATTATCTTCTGGCCAAGGTAATATTCGAGCAGGTGCAAGAAATACTTCCGAAGCGGATAGAGCGTTACAAGGCAAATGAATGTCCATTGCCCAACGAGGCAGAATGTTCGCGATATTTAGCGTACGCAGATTGGGACCGATATAGGACTGCTGAGCAAGTTCTCAACAGCTATATAAAGAAAGCACCTTTCACTAACCAGCTTTACCATAACCAGCGTATCAGGCAGATGGAGCAAAAACTCAAGGCTCATAAAGCTCATCTTTCTCCGGAGGTTCTTAATGAAGTTGTGGTTCAGTATCAGTGGGCGATTCAGCAAACACCCTCAGACTGGTGGCTGCATTGGAAATACGGCGAATTACTGGAAGAGCTGGAGAACTACAACAGCGCTGCCAGGCAGTATCGTTTGGTTTTGAATTATATGCCGACTCGTTATGAAGCACATGCTAAATTAGGTTTTTTATCAGGCAAACAAGGAAACTTAAATGCAGCTATCACTCATAATCTACAGGCAATACGAATCAATCCCATCTTTGCCGATGCATATTTCAATTTAGGATTGGCTTATCATATGCAAGGCAAGGTCGATAAGTCTATTGAACAATATTCTAAAGCGATTCGATTCAAGCCGGATCACGCACAAGCTTACAATAATCTGGCGGTACTGCTGTACCAGCAAGGTAAGATTGATGAAGCAATGAAAACTTATCGCGATGGCTTGACACTTGTGCCAGACGATTTGGATATGCATTACAATCTGGGCATTCTTTTAGAAGGACAAGGACATACAGACGAAGCTCTAAAAGAGCTTCACACCGCTTTAAAGATAGATCCTAATTCCATCAAGACACGTAAAGTACTGGAGGCTATATTGAAAAAACACAACCGGAGCAACTAAATAAATGAGTGCCAAATACAAGGGGAAAAATAAAGTTAAACAGCACGATAAAGAAGAGCTACCACCCAGGTTAATAACCAGTTGGCGGCTGTGGTTGTTTCGTGTGATTGCTCTTACTGTTATTCCAGCTTTGCTATTTTTACTGCTGGAGCTGGGATTGCGCATAGCCGGTTATGGTTTTCCTGCTGATGCGATAATCAGGTACGAGGAGAACAACAGGGTGTATTATTGCGACAACGTCAAGTTCTGTTGGCGGTTTTTCCCGAAAGAAATTGCCCGAGAATTTAATCCATTTACACTTTCTCCGGTTAAATCAGAAGATGCTTATCGAATTTTTGTCTTAGGCGCATCCGCAGCCCAAGGTGAGCCGGACGGAGCCTTTGGTTTTGGACGTTTCCTAAAGACAATGTTGCGGGATAAATATCCAAGGGTAGATTTTGAAGTAATCATAGCCGCGACAGCAGCAATAAATTCTCACGTGGTCGTAGAAATAGCAAAAGATTGCGCACAGCATGGGCCAGATCTGTTCATCGTATACCTCGGTAACAACGAAGTTACCGGCCCGTACGGAGCAGGTACAGTCTTTGCGCCGCTTTCGCCGAGCTTGTCTGTTATCCGCATGGGCATTGCCGCTAAAGCTACGAGGTTGGGACAACTGCTAACGAGCCTTATCGAATGGGCAGGTACCAAAAAAGATAAACCAACGATATGGCGTGGATTAGAGATGTTCCTTGAGAAACAGATTCGTGCTGATGATCAGCAATTGGAGATAGTTTATCGACATTTCAGAAGGAATCTTCAAGATATTGTACAAATCGGCCGCGACTCTGGAGCGAAGGTAATTTTCTGTACTGTTGGTAGTAATCTTAAAGACAATCCGCCGTTTGGGTCACTGCATTGGCTAGATCTGACAGAAACAGAGAAGACAAAGTGGGATGATATTTACGCCCGAGGAGTGGAGTATGAATCTGCAGGCAGATATGCCGAGGCGGTGGAATGCTATCTGTCGGCTACTGAAATAGACGGCACTTACGCAGACCTTCAGTTTCGCCTTGGCCGTTGCTATTGGGCCCTGGAAGACTATGAAGCGGCAAGGCAAAGGTACATAAAAGCACGTGAACTGGATACGTTGCGGTTCAGAGCAGACGGACGAATCAATGAAATCATCAGCAGTGTGGCGGATTCATGTACCGGCAAAGGTGTTTACCTGGCGGATGCTGTTAGAGCATTTGAAAGGAACAGTCCATATGAAATTCCAGGTGAGGAACTCTTCTATGAGCATGTGCACCTGAATTTTCAAGGTAACTATCTGCTGGCTAAGACTATACTTGAGAAGGTAGAAGAGCTACTTCCACAAAGGGTAACAGCTCATCGAGCCGATGATTCTTTACCTTTAACGCAGACCGAGTGTGCCCAACACCTGGCTTATACAGAATGGGACCGATGCGTGATTGCCGATGAGGTTCTCAAAAGATTTATTACGCAGCCACCGTTTACCAATCAACTATATCACGAAGAGCGGCTCAGAATAATGGAGCACAAGTGCAAGATTCTGAAGACTAATATCACTCCAGATGCGCTTAAAAAAGCGTCTGACCAGTATCGCCAGGCAATTCAAAACTCCCCCCAAGATGTGTACCTGAAATGGAAATACGGTAGGCTTCTATTTGAAGATTTGAAAGACTACAAAGTCGCAGCCGAACAGTTTCGGTTGATAAAGAGCTTCATACCGCACTCCTATGTAGCCTACGATACATTAGGCTCAGTATTGCAAGTAACAGGCGACATTAATGCTGCTACAACTAACTATCTAAAAGCAATACAAATAAAGCCCACCTGCGGTGACGCATATTATTACCTCGGAGGGATTTACCAAAAACAAGGTAACACCAAAAAGGCCATAAAGTATTATTCAAAAGCCACAAGGTTCTTGCCTAATCATGTCCTCGCATACAACGATTTAGCACAGATACTTTATCATCAGGGTGAGATTGACAAAGCAATCGAAGTATGTCGCAAGGGCATATTGTTTATACCGGATAGTTCCCTTCTGCACTGCGGTCTTGGTCTTCTTTTACACAAGAAGGGACATAAAGACGCAGCAGTTAAAGAGCTTAATATTTCTCTTGAGTTAGACCCTAATTCTACGACGACCCGTAAAATACTGGAGGCTATGTTGAAAAGTTCCTCAAAGTAGAATTGTGACTATAAGAACAACAAAGCATTACAGTTGGAGCACCGCCTTGTGGAAATCCTCATGTAGGATCTTGCTTCTCAGAAAAGCGGATAAATAAATGGTGCTATAGCTGTTCCGCCCAACAGTATAAGCAAGCCAAAAAGCAACAGCATAATCAGTATTGGTAACAGCCACCACTTTTTGTTGTGTTTAAGGAAAAACCAGAACTCTACTAGCAGCGATGGACGCTTACTTTGGGCAAGTTCGCTGAATTGTTTTGACTTTTTGCTGCCAGACTTTTTAGACATCTGCTTTCTCCGGTCTCAGAATTGCTGAAAATAACGGTCAAGACTATCAGGCGGTTCATAAGGAACCCAGTAACTTTTCGTCGCAGGCTCGAACTTTCGATTTAGCGTGTCACGACCTATCAATCTAAAGAAAAGGGCCAGCGGTGTTAGCAGTAGAAAGTAAAATACAGCTAAAAGCATAAAGCTAACTGCTAAACCTATCGGTAGCGTTATGGTCGTCAGGCCGATGTAAATTACTCTGGTAAGTCTGACAGAGATTCTACTGATTAAAAAGACAGCGCAACCGGCTGTGAAGATGACCAGTAGCCAATGTGGGCCAAGACCTTTTAGTAAATAAAACAATAAACCGATAACTATCGAGGCTATCAAGGCAACTGTGCCAAAAGCCCGCAATTGTTTATTGTCAGGGTGCCAGTTTATTTCAACCAGTGACACTAAAAAAATTATCTCCTTTCTGCGATTTAATCCAACTCAAACTGAGCCTTGTATTCATCAATCTCGTGCTGTTTTGCCTGCGGTTGCTCTTCTTTGTAGAGCAGATAATTTTCGAGTACTAAAACATCCATATTTGTAGCCATAAAACAACGATAGGCATGCATCGGCGAGCAAACGATCGGCTCACCACGAATATTAAAGCTGGTGTTGATAATAGCTGAGCAGCCTGTCCTGGCCTTGAACACATTTAAAAGACGGTGCATCTTCGGATGACGTTCAGCATCAACGGTCTGGATACGGGCCGAGTAATCCACGTGAGTGATTGCCGGTACAACACTGCGCTTGACCTTCAATTTGTCCAACCCTTGTAGTGACTCAAGCGATACTTCAAGTGGCAGGCGCTGCTCTTGTCGCAGAGCAGCAACTAATAACATATATGGGCTATCTTCTTCGGGGCGCATTTCAAAGTATTCATGCACATCTTCCCGCAGCACACATGGAGCAAAAGGACGGAAGGATTCACGAAACTTGATTTTGCGATTCATAATGGACTGCATTTTTTCACTGCGAGCATCTCCGATAATGCTGCGATTACCAAGCGCCCGCGGCCCAAACTCCATTCGTCCCTGAAACCAACCAATTACTTTTCCCTGGTCTATCAGTGCCACGACTTTGTGGATTAATTGCTGCTCATCGGCGTAAATGTGATACTTGGCGTTGATAGAATCAAGATATTGGTGGACTTGTCCGTCGCTATAAGCGGGGCCGAGCAAGGAACCCTGTTGTCTGTCCTGGCCGTTGACTTGACGCTCATTTTCCAACAACTGGTACCATACGAACAATGCTGCCCCAAGTGCTCCACCAGCGTCACCTGCTGCGGGCTGAATCCAGATATTCTCAAAGGGACCTTCGCGTAGAATTCGGCCATTGCCGACACAATTCAAAGCCACGCCTCCTGCCAGGACCAAGTTTTTCATTGCTGTTTGCGAATGTACATATTTAGCGGCACGGAGCATAACCTCTTCAGTGACAGCCTGAATCGATGCAGCTATATCCATTTCACGTTGTGTCAGTGGAGATTCAGGTTTGCGAGTAGGTCCACCAAAGAGCTTCTCGAACTTCGAGCCGACCATCACCATTTTATGACAATATGGCAGATACGACATGTTCAAGCGAAACGACCCGTCCTCTTTTAAGTCTATTAGCTTCTCCATAATAAGGTCGTAGTATTTAGGCTCGCCATACGGCGCTAGACCCATCATTTTGTACTCACCGGAGTTGACGCGAAAGCCGGTAAAATATGTAAAGGCCGAGTAAAGCAGGCCCAGTGAATGAGGAAAGTGGAGAACATGCGTCAGTTTGATTCGATTGCCTCGTCCGACACCGACGCTAGCCGTTGCCCATTCACCTACACCGTCCATTGTCAGGATAGCTGCCTCATTAAAGGGTGACGGGAAAAAAGCACTGGCGGCGTGTGACTCATGGTGTTCAGTAAAGACGTAATGGCCCTTGTACCTGCTGCGCATAGCCTTGTCAATTTCACGCCGAAGATGCAGCTTTCTGCGCAACCACACAGGCATACCCGTTAAAAACTGCCTAAAGCCAAGCGGAGCATAGGCAATGTAAGTTTCGAGCAGCCTTTCGAACTTGAGTAACGGTTTTTCATAAAAGACCACATAATCAAGCTGTTCCGGCGTAATGTTTCCGGCCTCCAGGCAATAATCCACCGCGTTTGAGGGGAAATTGTTGTCGTGTTTTTTTCGAGTGAATCTTTCTTCTTGAGCGGCAGCGATAATTTCTCCGTCGCGCACCAACGCTGCGGCGCTATCATGGTAAAAGGCCGATATTCCCAATATGTTCATATCGTCATTCCCCTGTGAGCCTCCCTGGCACATATCGGTAAAAAGCTAAATCTATATTATAGGAAATATCGATATATTCACAACAACAGTTAGTGTCGGACACAATTCAACAATCGCTCCACGGTCTCGCAACTGCCCGAGCGTGGGTAGTTGGCTGGGCCTTCTCGCTAATATCAGGATGCTTCTTTTAATTGTCTTGTTTGCCATATAATTATTATCTTCCGGCGATTGCGCTACCCAAAAAACTTTCCCTCTTTGTCAGCAAAATGGGCTATAATGCTCCTTTCTGTATAAGATAGCTTGTGACGACCATGTTCGAGTCTTAAATACATTGAACTATGTAGTAAGATACAGAAGCGAAGAAAACTTGCTACAAACGCAAGATGCGAAACCAAAAGGTAACTTTATATATGATTACAATAACATGAATGAGATGACACAATGAAAATCCGAAACATCGTAATTCTCAGCTCAATTCTTGCGTTTATGACTTTTCAATGTCCACTGGCTCAGGCAACGGTTCAACACATCCCAAACGGTGCTCAACTGCAGACCGACAAACTGAATGTGAAGGTACAGTTCTATGCAGAGGACATAGTCCGTGTTGTTAAATGGCTACCTAATAGGACACCTGAAAAAAAGAGCCTAATCGTTATCCAGAACAGCTTGCTGGATGTGAACGTCAATTTTCAAGAGGAACCCAAAACAATCACATTGGGTTCCGGGGAAATCACAGTAAACATATCAAAAAACGATGGCAAACTTGAATATTTTACGCACAATAACAAGGTCATCCTCAAAGAGATTGGAAAGGCCATTATTACGCCGGTTGAGATGGAGCACGAAAAAGCCTTCAGTATTCAGCAGGACTTCAAACTGACACCGGATGAAGGCATTTACGGCCTCGGGCAGCACCAACATGGTTACATGAACTATCGTGGTCATACAGTCAAATTAGTGCAGACTAATACTGACGCGGTCACCCCGTTTCTGATTTCTACCCAGGGATATGGCATACTTTGGGGCAATTATTCAAAAACCATTTTTAAAGATGACAAGGAGAAAGCATCGTTTTGGTCCGATGTGGGTGATAGTATCGATTACTATTTCATATACGGCCAAAACATGGATGAAATCATTACCAGATATAGAGACCTTACCGGTCAGGCCCCTATGTATGGCAAATGGGCCTACGGATACTGGCAAAGCAAGGAACACTATAAAAATCGCGATGAACTATTGAGCGTCGCCCGGCAATACCGTGAGAAGAAAATCCCCATAGATAATATCATTCAGGACTGGAACTATTGGGGCGGCAGAGAAAACTGGAGCCAACTGTTCTTCGACGAGAAAAAATTCTCCAATCCAAAAGAAATGATCGACATATTACACGGTCAGAATTTCCACGTCATGATCTCCATCTGGCCGGGACTTGGACCTAATACTCCCGTTTTCAAAGAGATGGATGCAAAAGGATATCTATATGACCAATTCGGCTGGGCCGGATTTAAGTACTACGACGCATTTAATCCCGCAGCTAATCAGTTGTACTGGGACCACCTGAAAAAAGGCCTTTATTCCACAGGCATCGACGGCTGGTGGATTGACTCAACTGAGCCGGATGTTGTTAACGCCCTTACAAAAGAAGCAACAGAGTACGAAATGAAAAGGATCGGCACCAATCATCTCGGCTCCTGGGCCAGGTATCTCAATGCCTATTCACTGTCTATGACCGATGCTCTGTACAAGAATCTGCGCGAAGAAACCGATCAGAGACGTGCCTATATCCTCACTCGCTCAACCTTCGCAGGCCAACAACGAAATGCCGTGACGACATGGTCGGGAGACATCGGAGCCAACTGGGACGTTTATAAAAAACAGATCGCTGCAGGGATAAATCACTGCATGTCCGGCATTCCGTATTGGACGTTCGATATCGGTGCTTTTGTCATTGGTAGTTACGAGGGTGTTTTCTCAAACGGTGGCAAGGATCCCGCCTATCAGGAGTTTTATGCCCGCATGTTCCAGTTCGGCACGTTCAGCCCCATCTTCCGATCGCACGGGTCGGAGACCCCGCGTGAAATTTGGGAGTTCGGCGAATTCGTGGAATCGATGGTGAAGTTTGACAATCTGCGCTATCGATTACTGCCCTACATCTATTCACTTGCCTGGAAGGTCACAAACAATGGCTATACCATCATGCGTGGCTTACCCATGGATTTCACAGACGACAAGAAAACTTATTCCATTGATGACCAATTTATGTTCGGTCCAGCAATAATGGTCTGTCCTGTGACGGAATATATGATCCATCGCCCACCGGAGGACAGCATCATCATATCACCTGAGCACTTCAAAACCAAAGACGGCAAGCCGGGCCTGGTCGCTAAGTACTACAACGATGACGAATTCAAAGAGCTCTGCCATGAACAGATCGAGCCCAACATCAATCTTTTCTGGTACACCGGCTGGCCTGATTATATTACCGATCCAACATTCGCCGTCCGCTGGGAGGGCAAGCTCATCCCCACTCAAACGGGGCAACACCGATTCCATATGAAAAGCTTCGGACCAAAAAGAGTTTTTCTCGATGGCAAAGAGCTCCCCTGTAATTACTGGTCTGTGGAATTTTATACCGCTCCGGTGGAACTGGAGGCTGGAAAAGAATACGATTTTAAATTCGAGACCTCAAACTCAGTCGCAGGCGCCTTCAGGGCCAAGCTCTTCTGGAAGACACCGGACATTCACGCTAAAGAAAAAATCGTCGAGAAAAGAGATAGGACTCGGTCTGTCTATCTGCCTGCTAAGAATCAATGGATAAACTTTTGGACCGGACAGACCATTCCAGGCGGCCAGACAATTACCGCAGATGCCCCAATCGATAAGATTCCCCTACTCGTGAGGTCAGGCTCCATCATACCAATGGGACCATTCCTTCAATATTCCACTGAAAAACCGGTCGATCCAATTGAATTGCGTCTTTACCCCGGCGCCGATGGAAGTTTCATATTGTATGAAGACGAGAACGACAATTACAATTATGAAAAGGGCATATATTCAACGATTTCTTTTCATTGGGATGATGCAAAACGCCGACTCACAATCGACGACCGAAAAGGCACGTTTCCGGGCATACTCCAGGAGCGTTATTTTCATATCATTCTCGTGAAAGAAAATCATGGAACGGGGGTAGAAATTACAGAGAATCCGGACAAGGTTATTTTATATAAAGGCAAAAAACAAAACGTTCAGATGTAAAGTAGAGGGGCTTTCATCCTTCACATCCCTTGGACAGGAGAATGGATACCCACAAAATCATATACGAATTTTTGGAAGGCTAACATTAACCAAACGAAGGTTAAAGATGTTTACTCGATAAAAGCACCGTCTTGGCACCATGTTCCCGGCCGTTCTTGCATCAATTGCCTTGCTCGTTGGAGCAGGTGATACAGTAGCGGAAAGCAGGATATTGAGGGACAGCAAGAAAAGGGATGTTCAGTCAATAGTTGACAGCTATGACGAAAGGCGCTTGCGAGCGATTGAAGAAATCATCAAAGCGGAAATGCCTGATGATCCGTCTGATAAATTCCTGGTAGATCAAAGCATTAGCAATACTCTATCATGCCGATCGCACTAAAGAATATTCACGAGTGAAGCAGACCAATGAACTGATGCTTGATTTCTGCCGTCGGCTCGACGACCCAGATTCAGAATAGTGGAGAAGAACCAACCATGGGGGAGCGATGATCGTCATGCGTATTTTGCTGACCTACAAGGAGAGAAAAGATATTCTTTTTTCGGAAACGGTGGCAAAAATCAGAGACGGCAAGGAGCCCGATGGACGTTCCATACCCGAGGAAACACAAGCTTAAGATTGACATTACCACAGCCACGGACTTTCTTACAGAATCCCCTGCTGCATCTATACAGTATGCACTCACTAAGTCATCAGTATAGGGGATCCAAAGATGTTTCTGACCTGGTACAGAAGTATAGAAATACTCCCCTTGGCCGAATACACAGCCAAGAGGAGTATTATTTTTCTTACGTACGTACTACAGGTTCCCTCGAGGCAATCTGCTACGTGTTACGACTTCCGACGTCTGAGCAACGCCAGAGAGCCAAGACCCAGCAGAGCTATTGTTGCTGGCTCCGGAATCATGGTAATTTTGAGATTATCCATAGTCCACACCTGGTCCCACGCCGGCTCACCTGCGGATACTGATGTACCCGGCCACCCCGGACCACCAAGCTCAATAGACCACGTGGGTTCCGTCATGTCCCAATCGGTTCCCTGCCACCAGCCAGCGGTCAATTCAGTCAGGTTTTTCTCTATATGGACACAGCAGTCAGCTTGAGCAATATCCATAGCACCAGATCCATATCCATTATCAGCAGTACCGCCGAGTTTGGTAAGAACAAAAAATTCTAACGGGATAGGATCCCAGTTACCGGAGACGCTGCGTAAATCAAACGAAATGGTATAATCCGCCGGATCGGCACTGGTGTTTCCAGCCAACGTGATGTCCCACTTTGAACCAAATCGACAGTCTGAGGCCGCTGCTCCTGCGGAATTGTCTATCGTTCCGGTATGCTCAACTACGATGCCTCCGCAATAATAGTCCGCATACACGGCTGCATGCTGCGTCATCGCTCCATTAGTCCAGTGCCAGGCGCTCCCCTCCGTGAATCCATCGCCTACAGTCTCGCCTTCATAATCGTTCTCATACACAGTTACAATACCAGCAAAACTTGTCATCGATGTCACCAAACACACACACATTAAAACAAATACTACTCGTTTCATCTTTAACACTCCTCCCTCTTTCAATGTTATACACTTGTCCATAGACATACATTTTTGCCTACAGACTTACTACAACACTTGATATTCCCCTTCCGGTGGGCAGCCTATTTTTGGCTGGAGGTTGATGCGCTACTAAGCTTCGCTTAGAGCTTCAACCCCTCCTCCAGTTTCAGTACATCAAGATCACAGACTAACCGAGTGGAAATAACATATTATGTATTACGTACTTATACGCAATACACTATATCTCCTATTTTAACCATTTTTCCATGTTCTTGTCAAAACAAATTTTCTGATTATTAAGGAAAATTAATACACTATAAAATACACATGATGTATATCATGAAAATTACATAAGGTTTTATTATATAAGCTTTTAGGAAGATTTAAGGATGAGTTTTTGCCCTCTTGCAGGTATATCCGGTGGCTGAATTGATATTCATCAGGCCAAAAATGTGTATCGCTCGTTAATATCTTTAAAATCTAAGCCAGCATATCAATCTCCCTTCTGCCGAAAATTCACTTGGCCTCGCTCAATGAACCAAATACCAATCAATATAGGCGACGCCGACTACGACCCACTATTCGAATTTAATTACGGCCTAACCTATTAGAAATCAACAGCACTCAGCCCGCAGCATTACTGCGGGTCTTTTGCCACATTACCTCCGCTTTATGTGAAGAACCACAGTGTGACCTACTTAACAGGACTTAACTTGAACAGTATCAGATCATGCAAATCTTGTCGATTCTGAATTCCGGGGACCGGCCCAATTGCACTTCTCGTCGTTTTAGAATTTCTCATTATTAATCTTTTTGTTAAGTATTTGATTTTTATACATCTGATTCATAAAATTGTCGCACATGGCGTTTATCAATCACTTTATTAAATTTACCGACAGTTGTAAATCCGGGAGTTTTTTCAAATGAAACAAAAACAATTTATTCTATCTTCGTTTTTAATCCTATCTATTGCTGGATGCAATCATCTTAACGTAACAAATAACAATAGAATCTCGTTTGAATCTGGAGAGATTACGGGAGAATATAACATTCCCGATTGTCCGGGATGGCTTAATAATGCAGTATTTTATCAAATTTATCCACAGACGTTTTATGATACAAATGGTGACGGCATCGGGGATTTACAGGGTATTATCGAAAAGCTGGATTATGTTAAAAGTCTTGGCGTAGATGGTATCTGGATCAATCCCTTTTTCGAGTCACCTTTCAACGATGCAGGTTATGATGTGTCGGATTTTTACAAGGTGGCATCCCGTTATGGTACCAATGATGATGCAAAACGGTTGTTTGACGAAGCTGAAAAACGTGGTCTGAAAATTTTATTCGATTATGTAATTAGTTACACAAGTATAGAACATCCATGGTTTCAGGCATCTGCTAAACAAGAAAAAAACAGATATTCCAATTGGTATATTTGGACTGATAATACATGGATAAATCCGCCTGATGCTTATAAAGATGCTTTTATTAAAGGTTACGGTAGGCGAAACGGCCAGTTTATGCGTAATTTTTACTGGAGCCAGCCTGCATTGAACTACGGTTTTGCCAAACCTGAAGAAGACTGGATGTTACCCATCGATCACCCTGACATTCTTGAGTTACAGAAAGAATTAAAGAAAATCTTAAGGTTCTGGATGAACATGGGTGCCGACGGATTCAGGGCAGATATGGCAGGTGCTTTAGTCAAAAACGCCAATATTACAAGGAACGACCAGCTTTATAATACAAGAGACGAAGGCACTAAAAAATTCTGGAATGAAATACGCGGAATTATGGATAATGAGTATCCAGGATCGTTCATGGTGGCTGAATGGTCACACCCCGAATCAGCTCTTGACGGCGGTGGTTTTCATGCCGATTTTTATCACTGGTTTCCAGGCTATAACGACCTTTTACAAAAAGAGAGTTGGCGAATACTCAATGGCTATTCAGAAGGACATAGCTTCTTCGATAAAGAAGGAAAAGGAAATATCACCAATTTCCTTTACATGTATTTAGATCAATATCACAAAACCAAAGGCAAAGGGTATATCTTGCTCCCACTTGGTAACCACGACTTATCACGGTTAAACATTAAGCGTACGGATAAAGAAATGGAAATGATTATTGCCTTCTCAATGGCAATGCCCGGCATACCATTTATTTACTATGGCAATGAAATCGGCATGAGGCAATTGTATGGAAATCCACATGTTGAAGGTGCGTATAAACCCCGCGCCGGGGGACGTACACCTATGCAATGGACATCAGGCAAAAACCTGGGATTTTCCACTGCCCCAACAGAGAAATTGTACTTGCCTGTCGATAGCGCTGAGGATGCACCTAATGTCGAAGCACAGGAAAAAAACCCAAAGTCTCTTTTAAATCAAGTTCGAAAATTAATTAAATTAAAAAAGTCTGAACCTGCTTTAGCAGCATACGCAGAATTTGTCCCCGTCTATGCCAAAGAAAATACGTATCCATTTATATTTGCACGCGCAGCGGGGGAAGAAATAATTCTGGCTATTTTTAATCCAGCTGCCAGAGACGTATCCGCAGAATTCACATTAAACATCAGCGCAAACGATTTTGAACTTCTATCAGGAACTGAATCACAAATCGATGTTTTGGGAAATCATTACAAATTAAAGATCGCAGGACAATCGTATTCTATTTATAAAATAATAAATTAAAAGAAAAGGGAAGCATGACCTCTAATCTTATCTAATCCTTGAACTTACTTGACAGGACTTAACCTCAGCAGGATGACATCATGCGATGGAATCTCACGAATAAAATCTTTGTCTGTTATGCCAAGGTCCTTTTTCTGCCATAAATCACGAACCTGATAATTGCCTTTTAGAAACCAAAGGTGCGACCAGGTCAATCTGACTTTAAGTGTATCTTCGCCACTGTTGAAAATGCACACGGCCCATTCGCCATCCGACAGTTCCTTTACCCAAATTTCTTTACTAGGATGGCTCATGAACTGATATCCCTGTTTGCCTAACGGGTCCTGGTTAATCGCAATAACCTCCTTATTGGTGAGGATATCACGAACCTCGTTGCTCATCTTTCTCACATCGTTGCCCGCCATTAATGGTGCCGCCAGAATGCACCATAAGCTAAAATGCGCACGAGATTCGGCCAGCGACAGTCCCGGATTACCCACTTCCAACATATCCGGGTCGTTCCAATGGTCGGGCCCCGCGTATTTCTCCAGCCCAATCTGGCTGTCCAAGATAAACTTCCATCCCAAAGAGTATACTTCCTGGCAGTCATAGCAATCTGTGATATCACCCGTCGTTCTCCAAAGATGTCCGACGTCTTTGCCCCAGAGCCACGGTTTGTTATTACCCCACTCGCATATACTCAAGACAATAGGCCTGCCCGCGGCATATAAGGCATCGCGCATCGTTTTGAATGTCTCTTCGGCATTGGCCATGCCGTGGTTGCACCAGTCGTACTTGATATAGTCAACGCCCCACGATGCATAAGCCCGGGCGTCCTGAAATTCATGTCCTCGTCCGCCTGGATAACCCGCGCACGTCCTCGTCCCCGCGCAGTTATGAATCCCGAATTTGAATCCTTTCTCGTGAAGGTAATCGCCTAGCGCCTTCATCCCGCTGGGGAATTTTTTTGGATCCCAGATGAGATTACCCTGTTTGTCTCGGGTCTTTGCCTCCCAGCCGTCGTCGAGCACGATGTAGTTATACCCCGCCTCCTGCATTCCGCTCTCTATCAAAGCCTCTGCCATTTCTTTGACAAGCTTCTCATTAATGTTCGTTTGAAAAGTATTCCAGCTGTTCCATCCCATGGGCGGTGCCAGTGCCAGCCCTTCGAATTTCTGCGCCAGAGTACAGACAGGGAAGCACAAAACCATTAGAACAATTATCTTTCTCATTGCTAACCTCCTAAAAGTAGATTCGACGAGTATTTATCATTGGCAGTTTGACTCATAAACACAACAACACAAGTTGTCTGTGAGTCAACACACATAGTAATCTAACCAATCAGGCTTATTCTGCCCACTATTTTTTGACATACCGTAACAGCATACAACTAATAACTCTTCGGCGACAAATTTAGCATGACACCAACCTTGCTTTGCCATATAGTTGTTTGCAAGGAACTCAGTTGTACCGGTATAGCTTGATGCGCTGGATGCCAAAACTGTCGGGAGGTATCCTAAGATGTCTACCCTGATGGCTCTGGTCGCCATTCATCCAGCGGCCGTTCGAATACGTCCCCTCTTGGATGCTGGCGATACCCGCAATCGGGTACCCCGGCGTGTTTGGAGCAAAAGTAATGATAAAGCCGCTGCCAGCAACCACATATTCATCAGGTCCCACCGATATGATAATGCCGCCTACACGCGGCCACTGTGCCGATTCACGATCTCCGGACGACCAGGCCCAAGTATAATCATGAGAAACATTCAGCGTGTAACTGCCCAACTGCACCTGTTGAGTCTGGTTGTCCTTGTCCAGCAGCACGCCAGCTATTAATCCTTTACCCTGGCTCTCCAAAATCAGAGGTGCCAATTCTGAAAGGACATCATAACTCTTAGTAAGCCGGTCGTTTTCGGGGTCGCTAATTGACTCAATCGAGAATGGACAAAAGCCAATTGCATCGTGCTGTCCGATGGCATAAAACACATTGGCCGCACTTTCCTCGCCCCTTTTTGCCTCTGGTATGAACAGCGGATTGCCGGAGCGATGGTACTTCCGGCACCACTCGGTAAAGTTAGGAAAGTAGATGTCCGGCGAGAGAAAATCAATCTGCGGAGCACCAGCCCGCCAGACATCAAGCAAATGAGGCAATGGACCGGCGCTGGGATACTGGCCCGGCTTATAGTTTGGGCGAATAAGCGCCGCGTTCACATACATTGGCAGAGGATACTCGGCTTTTCCAGCCTCTGCCACCACATTAATGTAGCGAGCATAGTGCCACGCCATAAAGATTTCATCTGTCCCCAAACCTTGGCCGAAGACTTCTTCCCAGGTTCCGGATGTCTTAAAGCCAGCAGCTTCCCACACTTCGCGGAACTCAGGTATCAAGGTGTCTTTATGCGTCTGAAGGTAATCCATCAATTCTTTCCGCACTTCCTTGCCAAAGGCAGCGTTGGCTGCATTAGACCAGTCCCGCGCGTCTTCCAACATGCCAACCTCGTTCTCCACCTGCACCATAATGACCGTACGCAACTGGCTGTCCAGCTCGCGAATGTGCCGCATTAGCGCCACAAAGGCACAGGTATCGGCATCTCGACTCGCATCGCTAAAGGCCGATAGGATTTCCATGCTTCTACCTGCCTTAGTCCGGGCCCGTGGGAAACGCTCAAAGTTCGTCTTAACCCAGACAGGAGCATAGCAGCTCATGCTGTTTTTCCAGCTTGCAAACCACAGCAGAACCAGACGCATATTGTAACGCCTGGCATCCTGTATCAAGCCGTCCACAAGCGTGAAGTCGAATCGACCTTCTTCAGGCTCAATCAGATCCCAATATACGGGCGTAAGGATTGTGTTGAGATTCAGCTTTACAAGCCTTGGCCAAATCGGCTTCATGTAACCGAGACTGGAGGAGCTGGAGTTGCCCAGTTCACCTCCCAGGATCATAAATGGTTTGTTATCCACGATGAGCTGCGTTGCGGTTCCTTCTTTGCGAAGGTGGGGGATTCTGCTGTTGTCAGCACCCTCGGATGGAACAGCGCACAGAGCAGTCAGAATCCACCCTATGCACACTACGAGTGCGTATGGTTTAAAAAAGTTTCTCTTAGACATATATCTTGCCTCCTTTCTTCAGGTTGTCCTATGTTTAAATTAGCCCCGTCTCTCATGATTCGATTGAGACGACTGTTGTGTCAGCTTTAGAAGGAACGAGACCTACATATAAATAATTTACATTACTATCACAAGTCAAGCTTCGTTAATCTACGTTTACGTTTTGCCGGTGCGGAGGACTCGCAAAAAAAGGGAATAAAAGAACACCTTAAAAGACCCGATCGAGTTTCCTTAATGAGTAAATATCCCGAATTTTGGACTTATTTGCTCATAAGGCCGATCGTGTCCATCGCCCACTTGACCTTTTGTTTGTCTATATCTGTGCTGACTTTTCGGATTATACCCAGCCCACAGGCTGCCATGCACCCTCAGAAATTCTCCTAATTATTAGGACGATTACTATTTCCTCGAACTTGACAGAAAGGCGTTAGTGATTATGATGTGGTTTGCCATCCGGCAATTTTTTGCGGCAGAAGGCACAATCGTTCATTAAATGTAGAAAACCTCGCTTCTGCTTGCTATAACAGGCAACTGCAATTTGTTCTTATGTAAAAAGGATATCCGCATGGCACTTTTATTAGGTTATGACGTTGGAAGCTCATCAATAAAGGCAAGTCTGCTCGACGCTCAAACAGGTAAACTCCTGGCAACGGCGACCTCACCCGAAAAAGAGCTTGAAATCATCGCAAAACAAATTGGCTGGGCTGAGCAGCATCCAAGCACCTGGTGGGAGCATGTTAAAAAAGCTACAGAGGGTATAAGCGCACAAGTGCGTAAGAACACAAGTTACACCATGTCTGACGTACAGGCCATCGGCATCAGTTATCAAATGCACGGGCTTGTGGTTGTGGACAAAAATAAGCAAGTGCTTCGGCCTTCAATAATCTGGTGCGATAGTCGCGCAGTTCAGATCGGCGAAAAGGCTGCGAAGGATATCGGCGAAGAAAACTGTCTAAAAAGGCTTTTTAATCTGCCGGGCAATTTTACCGCGTCAAAGCTTAGATGGGTTAAAGAAAATGAGCCTGACGTATATTCAAAAATCCATAAGATAATGCTGCCCGGCGATTATGTTGCGATGAAGATGACAGGCGAGATAAAAACTACGCCCTCGGGGCTATCCGAAGGAATAATGTGGGACTTCGAAAGCGACGGTCTGGCAGAATTTGTGCTCGATAATTACGAGGTTGATACCGATCTTATTGCCGATAGAGTTCCGACATTCTCCGTTCAAGGCGAGTTGACGAAAGAGGCGGCGAAAGAACTCGGCCTTGCTGCGGGGACGAAGGTAAGCTATCGAGCGGGGGATCAGCCGAACAATGCCCTGTCGCTTAATGTATTAAATCCCGGCGAAATCGCTGTTACAGCGGGCACTTCAGGTGTCGTCTATGGGATAAGCGATAGAAAGACCTATGATAAGAAATCACGTGTCAATATCTTCGTGCACGTAAACCACGAAAAAGTGACTCCACGTTACGGTGTGCTTCTGTGTTTGAACGGCACTGGGATTCTAAATAGCTGGCTCAAGCACAATTTCGTTGGTGGGGATGGTTTGGATTATCCACAAATGGATGAGCTTGCGGCGAGTGTGCCGGTGGGCTCTGACGGTCTGGTGATACTGCCTTATGGCAATGGAGCTGAAAGGACGCTGGAAAACAGAAACATTGGGGCCTCAGCACATAACTGGAATTTCAACATACACAAACAGGCCCATTTCCTTCGAGCCGCTCAGGAAGGAATCGTGTTTGCTTTAAACTATGGGCTATCCATCATGCGCGATATGGGAATCAAGCTTAAAACAGTTAGGGCGGGCCATGCGAATATGTTTTTGAGCCCGCTGTTTGCAGAGGCTTTTGCAACAATAACGGGAGCGACGGTTGAATTGTACAACACCGATGGCTCGCAGGGAGCGGCTCGCGGTGCAGGCATCGGAGCAGGAATATATAAAGGAATGGAAGACGCCTTTGTGGGCCTTGAGCCGGTTAAGACAATCGAGCCTAATGAAGAAATTGCATCGATGTATCAGGATACGGACAAGCGATGGGAAGACACTCTTAAACATTACCAACACAGAACTGGTGGAATGGCGGCTAAAAGCGTTTTACGGGTATTAGCAATTACTATTTGCTTGGGATTTGTGATTTTGCGAATAGCGTTTCCCGAAGTGAATTTTGATAAAACCTCACTTTGGTTATTAGGAATAGCTCTATTTTTGTTGTTAATTCCCGTTGAGGAATTGCTTTCGAGCCTTAAAAAATTCAAGAAAGGAGACTTTGAAATCAATTTTGACAAGCAGAAAGTCTCAAAGATAAAGAAATGAACTAAACGAACGAAAAATCTCTATTTTCGCCAAAAACAAAATAACACTAAGGTGAATGAGTAAAATCTAAATTTATTTTGCAGAGAAATTTATGTGAGATAGGAAAATGTTCTGAAAAAATGATTGGTGATGTGAATTGTATCTATTGAATCGAAATTGCTCTGTAGAAAACACTTGCCGTCATTTCGACCGAAGAGATGCGAAGCATCGCGAAGCGGAGAAATCTACTCAAAAACAGATTTCTCGACTCGCCTGCGGCTCGCTCGAAATGACAACCTATACTCTTTTCTACAAAGCAAAGCGAAACATGAGAAAGGAGTAAGCCAAAATGGCAGAGAAATCTTTACATAGTATATGCAGATGGACATTTAACCCGGGAAAAGGTGGTTTCGTTCCTGCTGACATGAGACCCGACTGGGGCGGTGAAGCGTTCGGCACGCCGGAAATGATTAAATTGGTGGCTGATAAGATCAGGCCAAGGATACCGGATAATATCGTGCTCGGCATTGAAATGCACTACGACGCCGAGGTGGACGATAAAAATGCGGCGGAAGTGGCAGACGCACTTGTTGATAATAAACTGTATCTTGCCATGATTACACCCGGTGCGCATACCCACTTTGCATACGGTGGCATCGCATCACTCGATCCAAATGAAAGGAAGGCAGCAGAAGATTTAGGAACTCGGACAGTTGAACTGGCATACGGGACTTTGAAAAAGGCCTGGCATCCGGAAAAGGCACCGGCTTTTGTCATCTGGAACGGTTCATTTGGCTATGATGTTGCAACGGTTGGCATAAAGCAGATGTATCAGAACCTAAAGGAAAGCATCGCTGGTCTGTGCAAATATGAAGCAAAAAAAGGTGGTAGTCTTTATATCTCCTTTGAACCCAAGCCGAACGAGGGTCATCCGGCGATGCTTATACCAACCGTGGCAAGCGCGCTATTATTCTGGCGGAGGATAGAGGAAGAGTTCGGCGTCTCACGAAAGAACAAGGGCGTCAACAAGGAGTTCGGCCATTCCGAGATGATTGGTCTTGACCACGTATATGACTCTGTCGAAGAGCTTGACAACAGCATGATGGTCCACATGCACCTTAACAGTCAGGGCTACAACGACGGCATCATTCTGGGCGGGCCCGGCAAGTACGACATCGACCATGGCGCGAGGGTAAATGGCATGAACATTGCCATCGCAGGGCTGATTCAGCAGGCAGGATACAGCCGCTGGAAAGGCCACGACATGCAGACTCGTGCTTACGACAATGGCGAACAGGGAATCGACAGGGTCATCAGAAGCGTACTTAGCTGGGATGCCTGCGAAAAGGCGGCGAAAGACCTGGACACAAAGGCTCTTATGAATGTGCTGGCCAAGCGCGAGACAGCCAAAGCAGAAGATATGATGCGAGCTGCGGTAGTCAGCGCCCAAAAGCACTTCGACCAGATGTACAAATAATAAGCCGTTTTCATAACACCGTCTAAAAATATTTAGCCCCTGGTTTTACCAGGGGTCGTTGCCTTCGGCGATTGCCGACAGTCACGGTATCAGCATCCCATCGCTATAATATAGAGTAAAAAATGGTACTGCCGCGCGAGGTGCCGGCATCGGGGCGAGCGTGTGCAAAAACGCCTTCGACGGCTTGGAACCGGTCAAGACTATAAAGCCCAACCGTCAACTAACCAAGGTGTATCAGCAAGCGTATGCGAACTGGGAACAGGTTTGGAAAGACAACTCTGACAGTCGTGCAGTAGAGATACACCCTGTGTGACTTTGGCGGGGCACTGTGATATCTGCTCAATTAATGTGGATTATGAGGAAAGGAGCCTGGACATGAAAAGTAAGATTTTCGCAATCGTTGTTTGTTCGTCGTTTTGCAGCACCCTATCGTATGCACAGGAAGCTGTCTCGACATCACAAGATGCTGAGTTTGTGATTCGTCGAGGCGTCAACATCAGTCACTGGCTCTCGCAGAGCACTAGGCGAGGCCGGGAAAGACGCGAGTTCTTCATCCAAAAGGACGTAGAACTCATTGCCTCATTGGGTTTCGACCACATCAGGCTGCCCATAGACGAAGAGCAGCTATGGGACGAACAGGGCCGGCCCGAGGCCGAAGCGTTCGAGCTACTCGACAACGCAATTGAATGGGTTCGTCAGAGCCAACTGAGGATTGTGATCGATCTGCACATCCTGCGTTCCCATCACTTCAATGTCGAAGAAAGGCCCCTGTGGACCGATCCGAAGGCACAGGAGAACTTTCTACGTCTCTGGCGCGAACTCTCGGCAAGACTGAAGAAATACCCAACTTCGCTTGTGGCGTACGAACTGATGAACGAGCCTACGGCCGATGATGCCGAGGACTGGAACAAGCTGGTTGAGAAGGCCATGGTCGTGATCAGACAAAACGAGCCTCACAGGAAGATCATCATCGGCTCGAACAGATGGCAATCGGTGGACACCTTCGATCAGCTTCGCATCCCCGCCGGTGACAAGGACATCATACTAAGTTTCCATTTCTATACCCCGATGCTGATCACGCACTACAAAGCCTCTTGGACCCCCATCGGCAAATACACGGGGCCGGTAAACTATCCGGGCCAGATCGTGGATCCCAATGATATCGAAGGTCTCAGCGATGATCTTGCCCAGCTTGTGAGGGAGAACAACGGAGTTTACGACCGCCAGAAACTCGAAAGCCTTCTGACAAAGCCTCTGGAACTGGCGCGCAAGCTCGATCTTCCGCTGTACTGCGGAGAGTGGGGTGCGCTACCAACCGTGCCCCGCAAAGCACGAATGCATTGGTACGAGGACATGCGCTTCAACCTGGAGAAACACAACATTGCCTGGGCCAATTGGGACTACAAAGGCAACTTCGGCATCGTCAGCGAATTTGGCATTGTCGGCAAAGATGACTTCAAGCCCGACTACGACTTTATCAAAGTCCTGCTCGGGCAGTAGGATCCTTCAGGTGGCCCAGCAGTCATCTCTCCACCACTCAGGTGGGGAATGATGTGTTCTGCCCACGCTGGATTGGACTTGGAGACTATCTCAACACAGGCCGTAAAGCCGATAACGCTTCCGGGACCCCTTTTGAACCCTTGCCGACGATTTGGTATGCACTTGAGCCGTGCCATGCACACCAGGTGTCATAGAATCAACATGGCGTCACCGTAGGAATAGAAGCGGTAGTGGTGTTCGATGGCGTGTCTGTATGCAGCCAGAATTCTGTCTAATCCCGCGAATGCCGCCACCATCGCAAGAAGCGTGGACTTGGGTAGATGAAAATTCGTTATCATCGCGTCAGTAATTTTGAATTTATAGCCCGGCTTTATGAAAAGCTCTGTTGCTCCAGTAAAGGCCTTGACCTTTGAGCCAATAGCAACAGTTTCAAGAACGCGTGTTGTTGTTGTGCCCACAGCGATTATTCGGCCAACTTTATTTTTTGTCCTGTTGATGAGCTTGGCATTGTCTTCGTCGATACTGAACCACTCCTCGTGGATTTTGTGCTCTTTGATGCTATCAACACTTATCGGCTTAAATGTTCCCGTCCCCACGTGCAATGTTACATGGGCGAAGAGAATGCCTTGTTGTTTCAATTGCTCGATAAGCTCAGTGGTAAAGTGAAGTCCTGCGGTAGGCGCAGCGACGGCCCCGCTTTTCTGAGCGTAGACAGTCTGGTAACGGAGTCTGTCGGCCTCAGCAACCGCTAAATCATCGTCTCGCTTGATATATGGCGGCAAGGGCGGAAAACCTATTTTGTCCAGGACAACCTGTGCATCTGTCTCGACATTGAATTGCAGCCGACACCTGCCAGCTTGGGCCTTTTCAAGTAGTTCTACAGAGCAAAAGTCAGTTTTTGTCTTATCTTTGATGAAGAGCTTCTCATGTGGTTTGATTCTGCTCGCACCTTTCAGCATCACTTCCCATACACCAGGCTCGCTCTGCGACAGAAACAGTCCTTCAAGTTTGCCTCCTGTTGCCCGTCGAGCAAAGAATCTTGCAGGCAGAACCTTTGTATCGTTCAGCACAAGACAGTCACTTGGACGCATGAAGCGACCTATCTGGTTGAATTTACTATCAATGAGTCGGCCTGTCTGCCTATCCAACACTAAAAGGCGAGATTCACTTCGGACGGGCAAAGGCTCTTGCGCGATCAAATCCGTGGGTAAATGATAATTTAGTTTTTCTGTTCTCATAATTAGATGTTATCAGACTGCCGTTGTAATGATAAAAAATTTTCAGCTTAATAGTAAGTCAATTTGTGCCTTTGCCGGGCGAAGCAGTATTTCTTGCATAAGCTGCATCTTATAAAACACGATATTAATATCGCAATCCGCTTTTGAAACAATATGGCGAAGGTTTGACCGATGGCTTCGCGAAGATATTTCGAGCAAACAGCTACTTCGATAGCCTCTCTGGGTAGAGACGAACTAAAACGGCAAATCAAAAACTTCAGGGGACGATTCAGGCTTGATTTTACAGACGATTACCTCAACAACACCAGCGTTGACAGATTGCGACACATCCTCTTGGCTGCTCTTATAAACACCAAATCTCACCATTAAACCTTCCCGGCTAATAAAAGGGCTCCCACTCCACAGCAAAGCCCAGAATCGAGCTTTAGAAGATAGCCCTGTGGAGAGCAGTTGGGCTGAGGATCCTACCATATACTTTATTAGCCGAAGGCACCAAATCAAACGTAGAATTTGTTGCATGCGCTATGGTCGCGATGCAAAAAATGAATGTAGAAAAGCTTATTTTACTATTGATACTAAAATTTCCTTCGAATTCGTTTTGTTTTGATGTTATCATAGAACACAACAACGAGGCGGACACTCTGAGAGAGCTCATTATATAGCGATAGCGAGGAATATTTGAAGAAAGGAGGCAAACTGTCATTTTAATTCCAGAGCCGGCAACATTATTGTTTTTAGGTTTGGGAATATTGTTTGTGAAGAAAATCACTCAGGGAAAACCGGCAATTATGATATAATATTTTAGAAGCGGAAATGTTCGTCGAATTTGAAAGGAGTGGAATTATGAAAACTAAAACCTTTATAGTAATTGTTCTGATGTTGCTGCTTTACACGCCCAAAGTCCAGGCGGATTTATTCTGGGATGTTTACAGCGATGCTGTGATTCAAGAAGGAGACGAATATATAGGAGTCAATGTGTATGACACGCCGCCTAACCGCACTACTGTAAGCATGTTCGGTGGTTACGCTGACTACATACACACCCGTGATTCAAGCATTCTGAATGTGCTCGGTGGACGCGTACAGGTGGTAGCTTTCGACCAGAGCGTTATAAACATAACGGGTGGAGATTTCTCAGGAGCAGAAGCTTGGGATTATGCGGTAGTGAACTTCTCCGGGGATGCAGTTTCAAAACGACTCGGTGCAAAAGGTTTTGGAATAGTAAATATTCTTGGTGGAACTGTAAGTAACATCGGTGGGTATGACACAGGCACAATCAATATTTACGCAGGTTCAATAACTGACTACATCTTTTCTGTTGATTCTTCTACTATTAACATTTTTGGACATGACCTTATAAAAACAGCTTCTAACGGGATCCATGGTTTCGGAAAGGTTGAAGGTTATTTGACCGATGATACATATATTTCTCTAGATCTGGTCAATCCTGAAGCGTATTCGAATATAAATCTGATACCGGAGCCGGCAACAATATTTTTGTTGGCTGTGGGATTGAAATATTATCTGTATGAAAAATCTCGTGGGGCCATGAGGTATAATATATAAATCAGACACGAAAACGGAACATCACAAGTCATAATATATTAATCATCTATTTTTGAAAGGATAGAAAAATGAAAGCGAAGGAAATCATGGCAATTATAGTGGTAGTAATGTGTTGTTTGTTTTTCTGGCCGATGACAGCCAATGCAAAACTGGTAATTACAGAGATCGAAGCTGTGGTGGATTCTGTAGATGACGATCATGGTGTCCTGGAAGGCAAAATCAAAACAGGCGATATTATAAACGGATGGTATTCTTATGATACTTCAACACCAGATTCGAATCCCTCGATAAGTGGAGGGCGGTATCTGCATTATACTCCCCCTTATGGAATATTTCTCAGTGTCGGAGGATTTAATTTCGAGACGGACCCTGCAAATGTTGATTTCCTCGTGGAAATCACCAACGACTATCCACCAAATGATGGCTACTTTCTGTTAAGTTATAGCAATATTCCTCTTCCTAGTGGTGTCTTGGTTGATTACATTTTCTGGTACCTTTATGACCCGATGGGCAGTGCCCTTTCAACAGACGCTTTACCAACAACACCTGTTTTAGATGAATGGCAGTTTAATCATTTACTAATTACTGGTCCTTCCCTTGGGAAGTCATTTGGTATTGAAGGCCACGTAATTTCTGCGATACCAGGGGCTTTCTGCGGTGACCCGAATCATCCGTATCCCGTAGGTGATCTGAACCAGGACTGCCGGGTTGATCTGCTCGACTTAGCGATTCTTGCCTCGCATTGGCTGGAGAATAATAGTCCACGCGGGCTAGTCACAACCACATACGAGTTTCTTGCGGACAAAAGTTCAATCATCGCGTATTGCGGCAGAGGTGGCATTAGCACGTACTCTATTCAGGGAACGTTTCTCTTGACTGTTAATTTTGATGAATGCAAAGCGCATTTTGAGGAGGTGGATGCGATTCTAAGTAAGGAGATTCGGTTTGTCGATGACTATCCTCCTGCCAAAGAGATATCCACGGAGAGTCTCGATGTGCTCTTTCATATGACCGAACTAATTAGCACTAATGTAAACGATACATCGCTAAGCTTTGTTTTTTACAAGAATATTCCCACTTTTCCGGGTGCTGATGTAAACCTGAGGGTCGTTCTTCAAAACAATTCTGCTCTCATAACCGGTACGTTTAGCGATGCTGTATATGATGGCTGTTGGTACGATTTAAACGCAGTCGCTGTTGCGGTTCCCGATAGTCCGTAATGCTTTCATTGTTTAGCTTGGTTGTACTTTTATTGGAATATCTGTTCTAACAATGTAGATAGTAGTAGTAATAATCAGAGGAATTTTGATTTAAGGAGGAATTAAAATGTTATTGAAGAAAAGGATTATCACCGGGTCACTGATTATTCTTATAATCAGCTTTTCCAGTATTGGCTTTGGTCAAGAGCCACCCAAAGGTATACCGGAAGTAAGGGCAGTAGAACTTCTCGATTTGTTAAACTCAATTGAGGGCGTACCGGCGGAACCACCACGGATTTTCACGACACAAGAAGGATATTTGCGTTTCATTATGGCGCCGCCTTCAACGCACTTTGCTGTCGAGCCGTCAAGGCATCGCACACCAGAAGAAGCAGCCTACACATTTTTGGAGCAATGGCGTAATCTTTTTGTCAATGAAAGTGCTGATATAAGCTTCGATACGATTCGGGTTAAAACAAGCAACTCTCGAAGCTACGTGCGCTACCAGCAGACATACGCTGACCTTGAGGTTTTCGGTGCCCAGATGATTGTGGAGGTAGACGAAACTGGCAATATAGGAGCCGTGATAAGCGATATTATGCGTGATACCACAGAGCTTGATACGGGGAAGGTTTCACTCAATCCGAGTATTGATTCTTCTACGGCTCAAGAGAAGGCCATCGAATTTCTGACTACTCAACATCCACAACTTGAATTTGAAGCCAGCCTGGCCACGCTTATGGTCTTTTGCTCTTCGGTAGTTGGAAACACCGGAACTATGCAATTGGTGTGGCGAATTGAAGTTGGCAATGTAGGAGACCCTATAATTAAAGATTTGGTGCTGGTTGATGCGCATATTGGCGACATCACATTTCACTATTCGTTAATCTATGATGCCAAGTATCGCATGATATATGACTATGAAGGTCGCACTTACAGTCCAATTTTGGTCCGTTGGGAAGGTCAGAACCCATATGGCATAGCGGATGTCGATGATACCTATGATTATTTAGGCGACACATACGATTTCTATTACAATCATCATGGTCGTGATGGCTACGACAATGCTGGTGCAAATTTAATTGCCGAAGTACGGTATGGAGTCTCTGGTGCGTGGTGGTATGGGTCGTTTATGCGTATAGCTCAAGACGAGGTAACCGGATGATACCGTGGGCCACGAGTTCACCCATGGCGTGACGGAGCGAGAATCCGAGTTAATATATTCGAACGAGTCCGGTGCTATAACAGAGTCATTGTCAGACATGTGGGGCGAGTGGATTGACCAGACAAACGGAGCCGGTAACGACTCGAGTGCGGTTAAGTGGTATCTCTTTGAGGACTGGGCAAGCGACCCGTGGCCATGGCGTCGAATGGATGATCCGACATTATGTAAGACTAGCAGCTGGTACGGTACCGACTTTGGGGATATTCCTCAGCCTGATCGATTGTATGGTCCAGGCTGGTACTATGGCTCCCAGGACCATTACGGTGTGCATCACAATTTGGGTGTGGGTAATAAGTTGTGCTACCTGTTGACTGATGGCGGTGATTTCAACGGATATACAATCTCTGGGATGGGGATTTCAAAAACGGCTGATTTGTTTTACAAATGTCAGACGAATCTGCTTACGGATAGCTCGGATTACTATGATCTGGGTAACGTGTTAATACTGGCAGCCGATAGGCTTGGGCTGACGCCGACCGAACGCAACAACGTTAAAGAGGCATGCGCGGCGGTGGAGATATTACCGCAAGAGTGTTTTCCAGTTTGCCATCCCGATTATGTCGAATGGGTCATTGTTGGTAAGCCGACTTGCTGGTGTAATCCAAGACAGTGCAACGGCGATGCCGATGGTGCTTCGCAGGGCAAGAAGAAGTACTGGGTATCAACATATGACCTTGATATCCTTATCGCAGCGTGGAATAAGCCTTTTGCCGAGATCGAAGGTGTGACACACAACGGTGTACCTCTGATTTGTGCCGATTTTGCCCATGACACCCAGGGCAAGAAAAAGTATCGCGTTTCGACTAATGATTTGGATATTTTAGTCGCCAACTGGAACCAGGCAAATCTACCTGATCCTGATTGCCTTGACTGCGGACGAGGCCAGCAGGCCAAAGGCGGTGAAGTTGATATCGAAAGGATATTCGAATGGATTGCGAAAGTCTGGCTCGACCCAGAGGTACGAAAAGTCATAGGCAAGAAAAGATGGCTGGAATTCATAGAATCACTTAAGGCAGAGCTTGAACGTAAATAACAAAAGCCTGACGTATCAATGTTAAGGGCTGGTCATTCAAGACCAGCCCTTTTTCATTTAATGATCAAATTGCTGACGGCAATAAGTTCTTTGTATCTTCTGGCAAGGACACCATCGGAAAAAGCAGCCTGCCTTCTTTTTCGGGATTTTTTTACCAAGCTGGTTTATCCTTCTAATCCTCAGAGATAAGGGCTGTCTATTCAAGGCCAATAGTCTCATTCAGGCCGAAGATGATATTCATGTTCTGAATCGCCTGGCCGGATGCCCCTTTTACAAGATTATCAATGGCGGAAAAACTCACGATCATATCTTTGACGCAAGTTGCGAAAACGTGGCAGTAGTTCGTGTCCACTACATCTTTGACGGCCGGGGCATCATCGCGAACCTGGACAAAAGGCTCGTCCTTGTAGAACTCGCCAAAGAGCTTGTGCAATTGCGCCGGCGTAACCTTGCCTGCCGGCTTACAGTAGACAGTGGAGAGAATTCCGCGGTCAAAAGGTCCAACGTGTGGTTGAAAGAGTACCTGTACCTTCTTGCCGGCAGCGTCGCTGGCGATTTGTTCAATTTCGGGCATATGGCGATGTGTGCCAATACTGTAGGGGAAAAAGTTCTCGTTCATATTTGGAAAGTGGAACTTGCTGGAAGGATTCTTACCCGCGCCCGAGGTACCCGTTACCGCGTTTACTATTATAAAGTCCATCTCGATAAGGTCTTTTTTCAGAAGCGGAGCAACGGCAAGTGCAGCTCCGGTTGGATAGCAGCCCGGATTCGCGACGAGCTTTGCACCCTTTATCTGCTCGCGGAAAAGTTCAGGCAAGCCAAATGCAGCGTGCTCGAGATTGGCGATGTCGGTGTGCTTTACATAATATTTCTCATAAACGGCAACGTCTTTGAGGCGATAGTCAGCACTAAAATCGATGACTTTTAAGCCTGCATCGAGCAGCTTCGGCACAAATTGCATCGAGACCTTATGCGGCAGACAACAAAAAGCTACATCTGCAAGACCGGCAAGCTTATCTATGTCGAGCGGCTCGATCGCCAAATCGCATCGGCCCATGAACTGAGGAAAGACATCAGCAACGTGGCCGCATTCTTCCGGCAAAGCGCTCAGGGATACGAGTTGTGCCTGGCTATGTTGCAGTAGAATTCGTATCGATTCTGCCCCGGTGTATCCCGTTGCACCGATTATCGCAACTCGAATCATATTTTCTCCCTGCAATAAAAAAACCGCCAAGATTCGTTCTCGGCGGTCATTGTAATCATCGGCGTGTAATTGTGCAAACTAACGTTTTGAGAACTGGAATCTCTTTCTGGCGCCTGGTTGGCCGGGTTTCTTCCTCTCAACCATCCTTGGATCACGAGTCAGATAGCCGCCATCGCGCAGGATCGAGATGTAGTTCTCGTCATATTTCCTCAGCGCCCGGGCGATACCCAGCCTGGTTGCACCGGATTGTCCGGTGGTTCCTCCGCCTTTGACGTTGACAAAAACGTCAAATGATTTCTCTGCCTTTACAGCTTTCAACGGAGCAACGACTGCAAACCTGTCCTGCTCTCTTTTGAAGTATTCGGATAGCTGGCGCTTATTAATGAGCAGCTTGCCATCACCAGGTTTTATACGCACACGGGCTACCGAGCTTTTCCTTCGGCCTGTACCCCACCAATAGCCAAATTTAGGCTCGCCGGTTGGTTTCGGCATCGGTTTAGCCTTGGTTTCACTCGATGCCCCAGCTTCAAGTTTATCGGTTTCGATCATAATGCGCTACTTTCAAAACAGATCTATCTTCTCGGGTTTTTGGGCCTGGTGCTCGTGGTCGGACCCGCGATAGACCTTTAGTTTCTTAAGCATTTTTTTGCCGAGTATGTTTTTCGGCAGCATACGGCGTACGGCCAGCTCAACCACCTTTTCCGGCTTCTTTGCCATCATATCGGCAAAGCTCACGTACTTATGCCCGCCGGGATGGTGAGTGTAGTAGTCGTATTGTTTTTGCTCGGCCTTTTTGCCGGTAACTCTTACCTTGTCAGCATTGACAACCACCACATAATCGCCAACATCAACGTGCGGAGTGTACTGGGGTTTAGTTTTGCCCATCAGGATAGGGGCAACCTTCGCAGCCATTCGGCCGAGTATCGCACCGTCGGCATCGATGAGCCACCACTTCTGTTCGACTTCGTTTTTCTTAGCCAAATAGGTCTTCATCGGCACAGCCTTTGTCTCTCAGCGAAAAACAGGATTTTAGCCGAAAAGTAGAGCTTGTCAAACTATTTTGGGTAAAGAATTTTTGATGTTTTACGAAGACCTTCACTTTGTTTTCTACCTTTCGTTTTCTTTATGCTGTCTATTGAATTCTGAATTTGCCGTAAGGCATCCTGTGGACTGTTATATAATTGGCTTTGATCCCTGGGGGATAAATTGGCTTTGAATTGGCTTTGTTTTTCATGCGGCAAAAAGCCGACATTTTCCCGTATTCCTTTGTTATATATAATCTTACATCCATTTGGTCATTTTGAAAATTGGCTTTGTTTTGCATAAAACAGGTCGATTTGTAGAGAACTCTCGACAATTATCGAACAACTCCAATGCTCGTATCTCGTACCTTAGGCACGAGTGAAGCGTGAAGCGTATATCGGAATAACTTAAAACTAAAAGCTTCATGGTTTTGTTTTTGCCGTAAGGCATAAGGAAAATTCTCTAATGAACTAATTAACTACTAACCCTGCGAGTTTGACTTGCCTCCGCATTCTAATTCGCCAATTCTCTAATTTACCCCTTGGGGGTGAACTAATCCGCTTTTTCTTTGATTTACTATCTTCGATTTCCTATTGCTATCCCTACTAACTAATTTTTAGTTAGGTACATATTATACCCAAAAACGGCAAAAAAAACAAGCAAAATCTTTTCTGGATGCTCGATTCTCGATGCTCGAATTCTGTCACTTGTCTCCTGCCAAAAAAGTACCCCCTATGGGGCAGGCGTATCCCTTTAATTCCTCCCAGATGTCATTTTAACAGCAATTTCTTCTCGTATTCCTTAAATTCCTTTTGTTCAAATATTTCGTTTAGATAGAGGATTGGAATAACCAAAGAGATTTTGCCACCAGTATTATCAGAGATAGTCATACTTTGAATTCCGATTAATTTTCCGCCGCCTACTATGAGACTATCATTGCTCATTCTTGGCTCAGGAGATCTAAAGACAGGAGCACCGCTATATCCTTGTGCTAAGTCTTCATCTAAAAGAATGCATTTCAAATTTGGGTTGACTGCAGGATTATCGATCGTTGTTAGCCAACTTGATACCTCTGCTTTTTTTGAAAGAGGGCTTAGTATCTCCTGAACTCCGAGATGAAGTGGATAACCAAAAATATAGACTTTCTCACCTATTGAAAGAATCTTATTTTCATCCCAATACATTTTTTCAGAAGGCAAGATATGATCTGCTTTCTCATTCGTTTTAAAATCGAAAGGATGAATAGCAATATCTGCTATGGGATGAATAAACCATCTAGAACTAGTTATCGCTGCTTGTATTTCTTTCATGGTATAAATAGAAATCCCATCTGATTTGATATTCAACAGAATTTCAGCCCTTTGGGTTAGTTGTTTAGCTATATGGGCAGCTGTAACTAAATATATTTTATGATTATGTGATATAAAAAAGCCAGTTCCACCCAAAGTAATCAATTTCGGTTCTTCAATTTTAGTAATAGGATCTTTCAGCCAGACTTCATACCTTTTGTTATTAATTGTTTCATAAACTTGCTTTTTTTCGCGTATGTAGACAGCAGATTTTGCCAGATCGTCAACAGGAGATGCAACTGCTACTGAAACTGCACATACAAAAATTCCCAATAAAAACACTGTACATTTGTTCATTTATTTCTCCATCTATTGAATCCCGCGATAATTCCGGGGACACCATACTTAATTCCAGCCGATGTCGTAGGGTGGCGGCTTGCCCCACCAAATTCTAAATCCTAACATCGAAATCCGAAACAAATTCAAAATCCGAATTGTCAAAATGCCAAATCTGCCTTGCTGGTATGTTATTGTCTTTTGTTTTGAAAATTGAGATTTTTAAAATTCGACATTGTTTAGGATTTAGTGCTTAGTGCTTCGGATTTTAGGTATCCGCTGTCCTCTATCAAAACCTATTATTATCAAGCACAACTCATCGAAAAATGTGCCGCGCCCAATTCCCCTTTTTAATTACCAGACAGCCTATGCTTCCAGTGTTTGCTGACGGATTCCCTCCTCAGTTAACGGACCGCGTTGCCTCCTAATCTTATCGTACTCATCTCTTATTCGCCTACGAATAACATATTCTGGTAATTCTTTGCCTTCTTCTCGGATTCGTTCTGCAACTTCTAGCATCTCTTTGGGCAGGAATTCTACCACGTCAAAGTCAAATATGATTGGCAGATTCTGTTCTGTTTCCTTGCTAAGCTTGCCTCGTGAAGCACCAAAGGATAGGTGGTTTATCAAGAAATCCAGTCCGAGCAATGGTGACGAAGGGGGAGTATCTCTGAACAATAGCTCTATCTTGTCACGAATGTGCCATGCAATTTGGTCCAGGGTTAACCACCACTGCTTATAACCAAACTCCGAAACCTTCTCACCTTTTCGCCGACCAATTACACCAATGTAATTTTCGACATCATGATTTACTAGTTGCGTAGTTACAGTTGCCTTATAGTCAGTTCTACCCTTACCCCGTCTCAGTTCATGGGCTCTTAACCACAATGCCTGGACCTCAAACCGTATATTATCTGGGACATTGTTAACCGCTTCTTTAAGTGATCCACGTTTGATATCATGTATCGTTGTCAAGTAATCAGTAATATCATCTAGGGGCCTTTCGCTTCCTCGGAACAATTCCAACCATGAGGAAAACTCGCCGCGTTTACGACCTGACTCAATGTAGCGGTAGTAAAGAAATGGAACACGACCCCTCCAATTCAATGTTGGTTCACGGGAACATGCCTCCGATATATTCATGTGCGCATCGACCTCTATGACAACGCCCTCTGTAACTCTTAAAGTAATGCCAGCCTCTATACATGCGCGGAAGATTCTTGTAGAGGTTCTTTTCTCTTCATCCAGCAACACTTCTGCAAACAATGGGAGGATCACTGTAGTATCCAACCATATCTCGCCATGTGAAAACATCTTACGTGTGGCCCTTTGTACGTCCGAAACTTCACAAAGAAATGCAAACAGAGTATAAGAATCCGAGAGACATCTAAGATGCTTCTGTGTTGGCGGGACCGCATCTGTCACAAGCCTATTTATCACGTTACGGATTGCATCAGGTAGAAGTGAACCTGCAGATTCAGCAGGTCTGTGTCGATCAATATCTCTAATTATGATGTCTGGAAGTCCCTCAAAGCCAATACTGCTGAGACGTTCTGAAGCTACTGCTACTGCAAATACCTCTCCTCTTTCTAGTAAGAATTCATCTAAAACTCTTCTTACACGTTCTCCCAAGTCAGATGTTGTTAGCTTTGAACTTTTAGGCAAAAAAACCATTTGTTCTTCGCATTGACGATCGAGTTCGGTTAAGAACATAGTCTCATCTTCCTCTCGTATAGCAAGTCTTTCTTTCAGACGTTCAGACTCGTCATATGTGAGACAAAATTCGTCTGTTCCATCCCAATGCCGTACGTATCGCTTTGTTAACCGATTGAGTGCAGAGTTAATCTGAGTTTCTAATACTGTCTTCTCTGTATTCGGAAGGTAAGTTCTGATTTTACTGTAAATATCTGGACGAGGTAATCTGTGTTCTGAATCAGTATTTCTCAAAGCCGCCCTCACTAGTGCTTTGTTACATTTCAATTGATGGATATAATTTCTTTAGTTTTATCCGGGCATCCTTAGTGGTGAATCGCCAGTTTACTTTTGCTTCGGCGGTATTACGAATCACTTGCCAAGCAGCAAC
>Ga0307427_1000170_pt1 | contig 48163 bp, 50 predicted proteins | sample SalMarWE160190MG_FD_202162 | JGI IMG/M metagenome (GOLD analysis project Ga0307427, IMG submission 202162) | Salt marsh sediment microbial communities from the Plum Island Ecosystem LTER, Massachusetts, United States - WE1603-190 | ecosystem: Environmental > Aquatic > Marine > Intertidal zone >...
CCGTGAGTAGTGGCTTAGCCATAGTAATGTCCTCCATGATATCAGGTTATAGCTTTCGTACCAGATGTTGCATCGGACAAACCACTACTCAATCTTTAGGTTTTGTTAGAGTGCCAAGAACACATACTTGAAGGATATCCAAGCGCCCATCGGAGCCAAGCCGATACTCCTGGCCTGGATGGAGGTAACCGCAGAGGAAGAAAAATGAAATGCCCGATATACCAGTCGAACGCATAAAAGGAATAAGGAGCTTTCCATCGTTGGTTAAGTTCCTTCGCGATGAACTTGACTGGCCATTGGGCTCAGACGAAATAGATGAGCTTGTATTCGAATATGAGCCGGACGAACTCGGTATCGATCCAGAGATAGCAGTAAAGATAAAGGAAATCAAACAACTCCGTCCACTCGCAGCAAATCAGCCGTGGGGCATTTTCTATATAGGTTTTGAGCCGAAACGATTGCCGGTTGTCGTCCTTCGAAGAATCCTGCAAAAGCTTGTCATTAAAAAGCGGCAAAGTGCAGAAAGGGCCCACCGCAATGCCTGGAATTTACATGATCTGCTTTTCATATCATCTTACGGCGAGGAAGACCAGCGAGCCATAACATTGGCTCATTTCAGCGAAGATGACGAGAGCAAACTCCCCACGCTCCGAGTAATCGGGTGGGATTCTCAGGATACGCCTCTTCACATCGACCGCTGTATCAGCGAACTCGCAGCCTTGAGGTTCGATGAAGAGTTGACGCCTGGCCAATGGCGCGAGAATTGGTCACGGGCGTTCACACTTGAACACAGAGAAGTTATCAATACGTCGAAAGTCTTAGCTAAGAAGCTCGCAAATCTTGCTACACGAATCAGAAAGCGTGTAAATGTAGTTCTGGCAGTAGAATCTGAAAAAGGCCCGATGCGCCAGCTTTACAAAGCATTTCAGCAAACGCTGATACATGATCTCAGCGAAGATGACTTTGCCGATATGTATGCCCAGACCATCACCTATGGTCTTTTCAGTACAAAGAAGTCTAAGCCTGCCGGTTTCGTCGCAGAGAACCTCATCGACATGATTCCCCGAACGAATCCGTTCTTGAGGGAGTTGCTCTCCACATTTCTGACGGTAGGCGGTCGCAAGGGCAAGATCGACTTCGACGAGTTGGGCATCGATGATGTCGTCCAAACGCTCAGAAACACAGACATGGACGCAGTCCTCAGGGACTTTGGTGATAGCAAGCCTGAGGAAGACCCTGTCATCCACTTCTACGAAGACTTCCTGAAGGAGTACGACGCTAAGAAAAAGGTCAAGCGAGGCGTCTTCTACACCCCCAAGCCCGTCGTGTCGTTCATAGTCCGCAGCGTGCATGAGATACTCCAAAAAAAGTTCGGCTTGGAGTATGGCCTTGCTGATACAACGACTTGGGGAGAAGTGGCCAAGCGAAATAAAGATATTGAAATCCCTGATGGTGTCAATGAACATGAACCGTTTGTTCAAATTCTTGACCCGGCTGTAGGAACGGGAACATTTCTTGTGGAAGTTATCGACGTAATTAATAAAACAATGATGCAGAGGTGAGGGCACGAAGGCCATCTGCCGCTGGAGTTCGAAAGACTTTGGAATGAATATGTCCCAAGACACTTACTTCCACGTCTATACGGCTTTGAACTGATGATGGCACCTTATTCCATTGCTCATATGAAGATCGGCTTAAAGCTCTTCGAAACGGGGTATCGGTTTGACGCCGAGGAACGCGCACGTATCTACTTGACCAACTCGCTCGAACCACGACAGGACTTTTCGGATACATTCGAGCCCATGGTTCCTGCACTTGCCCATGAAGCCCAAGCGGTCAATGCCATCAAACAGCATCAGCGATTCTCTGTCATCATCGGCAACCCGCCGTATTCAGGACATTCATGGAATCTGACGCCGCAACTCCGGTTGATCGTTGAGCCATATCGGTATATAGAAAACAAGCGAATTCGTGAAAAAGGTGCTCTGCAGCTCGAGAAGAGCATCCAAGAAGATTATATCAAGTTCATACGTTACGGTCAAATGGCCATCGAGGGAACCAGTATCGGAGCCGTAGGACTGGTCACAAGTCACGGTTTCTTGGATAATCCAACGCTCCGAGGAATGCGTTACTCCTTACTCAATACCTTCAGGGATATATTCGTGGTGGATTTACATGGGAATGTGTCAAGGCGTGAGGTGTGTCCCGATGGCACGTCTGATCATAATGTGTTTGACATCAAGAAAACGGGCGCATGTATATCACTTCTGGTCAAAATGCCTCGGCAATCCAATCTGAGTATCCGCCACAGTGAACTCTGGGGCCAGAGAGATACAGTCAAGTACCCTTGGCTTCAGCAACAGACAATTATGACTGCATCTTTGCAGGAACTGGAACCGCGACCGCCCTTGTATCTTTTTGTTCCACAAGATTTGGAGAGACTAAAAGAATATGAAGCTGGTCACTCAATTGCTACGGTCATGCCAATACACAGTAAGGGCGTAGTCACTGGCCGAGATGCTTTTGTCACCGACTTCGACAAGGTACCACTTCTTGAGAGGATGCGGGCCTTTGCCACGTCAGATGAGCCTGATGAGATTTTGGTAGAAAGGTTCGGTTTGAATCCATCCGATTGGTGGCGCGTGGATGAAGCGCGTCGGAAAATGCCTCCGGTAGAAGAGCTAAGCACATACTTAAAGAGAATGTTGTATAGGCCTTTTGATTTTAGGTTTTGCTTTTATCACCCCGCTGTGTTCATGTCCCCAAGAAGACCTGTCATGAAGAACTTTGACATGAACAAAAGAAACTACTTGCTGGCTACTTCGCGCATGACCAAGGGAGAATTATTTCGCCACATCTTGGTGACGGATGGGCTTGCAGAGGCAATTCTGCTATCCTCAAAGACGTCAAACAATGCCATCATTTTTCCCCTATACCTGATTTCTGAAGAGGCTCTACTCTCCCCAAATGGGGAGCGAGATGTGGACATTCGCCCTAACATGACAAAGGAATTCATTAGCACAGTCTGCGACAGGCTTGACCTCAGATGGGTTGACACCGGAAGAGGTGACCTGGCCGAAAGTGTAGGTCCTGAAGATATTCTCTTTTACTTTGTTTCAATCCTGCACTCTCCCTCTTACCGCGCACATTACAGCGAGTTTCTGAAGAGGGACTTTCCCCGAATACCATTGACGTCTAATAGGTTATTCTTCCAGGAGTTGTGCGGTCTGGGGAGCCGACTGGTGCAGCTTTTCTTTATGGAGTCAGATGTGAATGGCGGTTGCTTAAGCAGCATTTCTTTTCCTCCACTGATATCTCGTGACCTTTAGCTTTGGGTAGTGCTTTCGCTCTCTCGTCAGCATACGAGGCTCATTTCTGCCGGGCCTTTCTGGTACAAGATGCGATGCTATTTCAGTCAGCATCGCTTCGTATATCTCCAGCAGCTTCCATAGCGGTTCACTGGCCAATGCTGGAGCAAAACTTATAATTGCCCTGACAGCATGCGCAAAACTTATGCGAATCGGATCAACGCCATTTTCTATTGCTGCTTCAAGCATTATCGTTCGCACAACGTTGATAGCAACAAGCCGAGCTGTGATTTCTTTTCGAATACCTTCAGGAGTTTTGCTTCTTAAAACGTCGGCGGAAAAGTTTATCTTTACCTCTCTAAAGAGTGTTTCTATTCTCCATCTTTTGCTATAGAGTTCAGCGATTTCTTTTGCAGGATAAAGCTTATCATCAAGTAATGAACTGACAAGCCAAACCGCCTTACGTTCACCGCGTACACGAACCACCGTTCGGATAAAACGAACCATGATTTTAGCGGGAGGTTCAGGGTCTTTCTGCCGATAGTTTTTGTTGATTTTTAGCCAGCCGATAAAGTCGTTTCGACTATAAGATTTAATTCGTTTGACCCTTGATATTTTCAGACATTGATGCGCCCTTGTAAGAAACTCAAGCCCTAAAGACTTATAGTAAAAATAAAAGTGAGCTGCCGCAAAATGCCTGTCTGCAAGCAATAAATCGCCTTTTTTGAGGCTTTTGAGCAGCGGAAAGGCTAGTTTTGTTTCGTCTTCATTGTACAGCCCAAGGTTATAAGCTATAACTGTCATCGTATTGGCTAAGCACAGTGTCACCATGCGGACCAATGGATATTTGCACTGGCCGTGCTTAGCTTTAACTGTGCCGAATTCATCAAACAGTTTCAAATTACCAGGCATCGAAATACAAGTCCCATCAAGCAATACAACGCGAAGACAGCGACACTTATCATGTTGTTTAGATAGGTCTTGCGCTTGTTTTGAAATAAACTTAAAGAGTTTCTTCCAAAACTCAAAGGGCAATCTGGCTCTGGCATTGGACACAGTTGCTCGAGACGATGACTTTCTGTTTGTAGAAGGGAACCAGCTTACTAAGGTAGCCCATAAAACCTGCCAGCTTGCATTAAAGGATTCTTCCTGCCAAATTGCCGCCATAATCATATGCAGGACAGTTACAATTGGTGTTATCTTACGCTGTCTATATTTGTAACCTGCGTTCTTGCAGGCTTGTATTATCGCCCTATCCGGCAGGATTTTTCTAACGGAATTCAAACTTATCTGTTCAAGTTTTTGAGAAATTTTTTCAGGATTTAGGGCGGTAGTGTCGATATTATTTCTTGACATTTTTTGGTCTCCTTTCCGATAAAAGTTACTGACAATCTTTTTATCGGCTTCGGGAGACCTTTTTTCTTAATCTCCTTAAGCAACCGCCATTCGAGTCAGATGTGTTAAGCAATGCAATTACCTCTTTTCCCGTGACAGGAGACAATTCCGTTACGAAGGTTGGTGAAAAGGGGAAGACCTTGACAGAAACTGAAAATGGCAAAGGCAGACTTTTTATCAACAGAACTCAATACTTTGACGGTGTTCCCGAAGATGTTTGGAATTTCCACATCGGCGGCTATCAGGTTTGTCACAAATGGCTTGCCGACCGCAAGAAGGCTGGCCGAAAGCTATCAGCCGAAGACATCGAACACTATCACAAGATCGTGGTAGCCATCAATGAAACCATCAAAATCATGAAGCAGATCGACGAGGTCATCGACGCCCACGGCGGCTGGCCAATAAGATAGCGTCCCTCTGTGGCAATCGAATTGAACATAATCGCAATTGGAAACAAAAGAAGCGTAACAAATAAAAAGGACCTGGGTTTATCTCCAGGTCCCAATAGCGGGGGCAGGATTCGAACCTGCGACCTCCGGGTTATGGGCCCGACGAGCTACCAGACTGCTCTACCCCGCGATCATTTCTTGTACCACGTATCTCGTGAAGCGTATTTCGTAAAACGACAAAAATAAAATACCAGCAAAAAGTGTTTTTATCAAGGACGCAAACAAAATTATAAATTCTTTCGAATCTCAGCAGCAATTGCTTCAATCTTGCCCTGCGGATATTTATATGAAGGCCAACGATCAAAAAGCTCGTCACCTGCACTGCGAGGAATTATGTGAAAATGTAAGTGACCTATAAGCTGGCCTGCGACTCTTCCATTGTTGCACAGTACATTGTAGCCATTAGAACCCATCGCCGTTGCGATTGCTTTGGCTATCTTACCCAAGCAAGACGCTGTTTTGCCGAGAAGCTCTGCCGGACAATCATGCAAGTGCTCAAAGTGCTCTTTAGAAATAACCAGAGTGTGACCATCGCTTATGGGACCAATATCCAGAAAAGAAAGGACGATTTCATCTTCATATATCTTGGTAATAGGAATCTGCCCAGCAACCATCTTGCAGAAAATACAGTCCTCTGCACTCATTTTTTGTCGGTTCCTTAAGAGCCTCGGTTATTCGTCCTGCTCAACGCTGTTCTTGGTTTCGCCTTCAGTTTGTAGGGCCTCCTCGGATTCGCTGGGGTGCTCGTCTTTTGATGCCATATGTGCCGAGGAGATCTTTTGTTGATCAGCAGCCTCCTGCTCTCCGACAGCCTCTTGGGCATCAACAGTTTCTTCGGCTCTGGCTGCCTTTTTAGCCTTTTTGAGTGATCGCTTGGTCCTGGCTGCGGCTCCTTTCTTTTGTCGTTCGTCTTCACTTACGAGCTGAAGCAAGACAAGCTGTCCGTTATCACCAAGTCTTCGTAACGACAACCGAATAATCCTTGTATAACCACCAGGTCTGTCAATATATCGTGAACCAATCTCGCTAAACAGCTTGCCGACCACAGTGCCCTTTTTGACGGCCTTACCATTATCGTACTCTACGATGTCGCGGTTCCCAAGCAAAGATATGGCACGACGCCTGCTTGCCAGTGTACCTTTCTTGGCAAGGGTGATTAACTTCTCAACAAAAGGTTTTACTTCTTTGGCCTTTTCGATCGTCGTTGAAATCGTCTCATGCTCGATAAGCGATGCTGCCAAATTGCGACGCATTGCCAGACGATGCTCACTCTTTCGACTTAATCGACGGCCTGCTACTCTATGCCGCATACATTTATAATCCTCTGTTTTCTCTTCCCTCTTTGCAGCTACTATCTGAAGAAATAGACTGCCCGAATCAAGCCTTTACATCTTTCATTCCCAGAGACAACCCGATGTCTGCAAGTTTTCGCTTAATTTCGCGCAGAGATGTTTTGCCGAAGCTGCGAATCTTCAACAAATCAGCATCTGTCATTTCAACCAACTGGCCAATAGTCTTAACCTTTGCCGATTCAAGACAGTTGCTTGCTCTTACTGAAAGTTCCAATTCCTGAATCGGGGTGTTTAGCTTTTTAGCCAATTCCTCATCAATTGCTCCTGTGCTCATCCCTTCTTCGACAATCTGTTCAGGAACGGTCTTTTCGCCAAGCTCAAAATATTGAATAAAGGGATTCACATGTTTCCGTAAGATCTTGCCAGCTTCCACAAGTGCCATTTCAGGCGTAATTGTTCCGTTAGTCCAAATCTCCAAAATCAGCCTGTCATAGTTTGTCCGCTGACCCACTCGGGTGTTCTCGGTTAGGTAGCGGACTCTTGTAACCGGCGAATATACAGCGTCAAGCAGTATTCTGCCGATTTCCTGATCGAATCTGTCCGTGTCAGCAATCCTCTCTGAGGCTGGCACATAGCCACGGCCATTCTCAACTATCATTTCCATCTCAAATTGTACGTCCTCAGTTAGAGTAGCTAATACAAGGTCTTTGTTTATGATCTCTATGGAAGAATCTGCAAAGATATCGGCTGCTGTTACAGGGCCGGCCTTTTTTGTCGAGACCGTCATTGTCTTGGGACTTTCGCCATGAAGGCGAACCACGAGACTTTTCACGTTCAAAACGATGTCAGTAGTATCCTCCATCACGCCCTTTATCGAGGTAAATTCATGGTCAACTCCGGCTATCTTGATAGATGTCACGGCGCTGCCTTCAAGAGATGAAAGCAGTACTCGCCTGAGGCTGTTACCTATGGTTGTGCCAAAGCCACGCTCAAACGGCTCGATGAAAAAACGGCTATACTTATCGCTTGATACTGTTATGTCCCGTTCCACACGGGTTGGTAACTCCAAACCACGCCACGTAACTCGCATATGAGCCTCCGATTAAAACTGCAGTGCCAAAAACGGACGATTGCGTTCAATTCCCATTAACCTGGTTGAATCATTTGACGTCTTTGCTTGTGAGTTTAACTTTGCCTTCTTCACGGAACTATCTTGAACAAAACTCCACAACCAACTGTTCCTCAACAGGAATCTGAACATCGTCCCGTGTAGGAAACGCAACAACAGTAGCTGCAGGTTTTTCACGATCCAATTGTAGCCAAGCCTGGGTAGTATAATTTGGATTGCTTTCCAGTTGTTGCTTTACTTTCTTAATAGCCTTGTCAGAATCCTTGACCGTTATCTTGTCACCGATTTTAATAAGATGACTGCTAATATCGACCTTGCTGCCATTTACATAGATATGACCATGCGAGATCAGTTGTCTTGCCGCTTTGCGGGACGGTGCGAAATTGAGTTTGTATACAACATTATCCAGTCGTCTTTCCAACAACTGCAACAGAGTCTCACCAGTGTTGCCCCTTATGCGCTCTGCCTCGTGGAAGTACTTCATAAACTGCCGCTCAAGCACTCCGTAGTATCTTTTAACCTTTTGCTTTTCACGTAAACGCACAGCATATTCACTGCCTCTTGCTCTGCGCCAGCCGTGCATTCCCGGCGCCAGATTGCGCTGTCTCCGTTCGACCTGGCACTTGGCTGTCTCGCACTTTATGCCCTTGAGCATTAGTTTCATTCCTTCACGACGACAGTACTTACAAGATGGATTAAGATACCGTCCCATTTTTCATACATCTCCAGTGTTCTAAACACGTCTTCGCTTTGCTGCTCTGCAGCCGTTATGTGGAAGCGGCGTAACATCTTCTATCGATGTGATTCGCAGTCCTGCCTGCTGCAGAGCCGAGATCGCTGATTCACGGCCGGAGCCGGGGCCTTTCACTCTAATCTCAACCTCACGTACTCCGTTACGCATGGCAGAACTTGCACAATTCTGTGCAGCCTGTTGAGCGGCAAAAGGCGTGCTTTTGCGTGAGCCCTTGAAGCCAACCCGGCCCGCAGAACTCGAACAAATTGTGTCGCCATCCAGATCGGTAACCGTAATCAATGTATTATTAAAGGTAGCTGTTATGTAAACAACCGCTCGAACGACGTTTCTTTTGACTTTTCGCTTTCCGCTTTTTGCCATTAGCCTTCTCTTTTATACTACATGTCCAATTCCTGGCGTCAGCAACAAGCTGTCAACCACAAATCATCGCATATTACATAGCACTTATTTGTTAAAACAGCCAGCCACTTAGCGTTTTTCCTTCACACCTTTCTTGCCGGCTACCGTTTTTCTTGGGCCTTTCCGGGTGCGTGCATTGCTTTGAGTGCACTGACCACGAACAGGCAAACCCTTTCTGTGACGAACTCCCCTATAACAATTGATATCGCGCAGACGAGCAATGTTTTGGGCAACTTGCCTGCGAAGCTGACCTCCTACAATGTAATTTCGATCAATGATCTGGGTTATTCGGCTGAGTTCGTCTTCAGTAAGCTTGCTGGCCTTAGTGTCTTTATTGATCCTAGCCTCCTTCAATATTTGCCCGGAGGTATATTTACCTATCCCAGAGACATACGTCAGGGAAATCCATATCGACTTGTTATCGGGAATATCAATACCAACTATACGTGGCATGCCAGCTCCTTTTTTTAGTTCTTAACGAAACTAACGGGATTATCCCTGGCGCTGCTTGTGTCGTGGGTTTGAGCAAATCACCCGGACGACACCTTTGCGACGAACAATCTTGCAATTCTCACATATACGTTTTACTGAGCTTCTGACTTTCATCTTTTGCCTGAGCTAAATAACTGCTCTATCTATAATTCATCAATAACTGAAACACTTCGGCTCACGAACAACACAACTAATGCCGCAGGACTATTCGACCTCTATTTAGATCGTAAGGTGACATTTCCACAGTTACCGTGTCACCCGGCAGAATCCGAATAAAATTCATGCGCATCTTGCCTGATACGTGAGCAAGAATTTCGTGTCCATTCTCCAATTCAACCCTAAACACAGCATTCGGCAAAGCTTCGGTCACCTTGGCTTGCAATCTTATTGTGTCCTTCTTTGCCATTTCACGTCATTGTTATTAACTGTCTGTGCTTTACTGCAACGAAGCCAAAGGTAAATAGTCCTCTACTTCTTTGCAGTCAGTACCTCACAACCATTTCTAACTATTACAATCGTGTGCTCAAAATGAGCTGAACACCTACGATCCTTTGTTATCACCGTCCATCCGTTTTTCAATGTTCGCACGGCATTGTTACCGGCATTTATCATCGGCTCAACTGCCAAAACCATTCCCTCAGTCAGCACAATATCATTGACCAACAACTCATCGCTGACGAAGTTCGGTACCTTTGGCTCTTCGTGCATTTCTCTGCCAATTCCGTGGCCGACAAAGTCTCTTACTACTGAAAAGCCGGCTGACTCGGCATGGCGTTGCATCTGTCCGGCAATTTGGCTCCATTTGACAGCCGGCCTAGCCTCTGCCACAGCCATCTGCAGAATGTGCTCTGTTATCTCCATAAGCCTGCGTTTATCCTCAGCAATCCTACCTATGCCAATCGTGATAGCAGAGTCCCCACAATAGCCGTCAAGCCTAACACCGAAATCAATGCTAAGGATATCGCCATCCCTGAGCTTAGTATCCTCCGACGGAATTCCATGAACAACCTGCTCATTTATGGAGGTACAAATTGCACCAGGAAACGGTATCCGCGATTGCGGACTCCGCACGCCCTTAAACAATGGCTCCGCGCCCACATTGGCAACCATCTCCAACGCAATACTATCCAGCTGCGCCGTGGTAACTGCCGGTTCTGCGACCTCTTTCAATTTTGAAAGAACATCAGCTACAACAGCGCCAGCACGACGCATTAGCTCAATTTCCCTTTGGCTGCGGAGCGTTATAGCCATTTAACCTCGTATCTCGACCTCCTATTTATGGTCCTGTACATTTTAGCTCACGATTTAGCCAACGCATCCAATTTCTCAAATATCAAAACACTAACTTTATCAGGGTCTTTGCTCGCGTCAATATCATAAACTGTCCTATTATTCCGAAAGTAAGCGGCCACTGGTTCCGTCTGTTGATGATAAGCCTTCAGGCGATTAGATACTACGTCAGAATTGTCATCAGGTCTCTGAACGAGAGTAGTACCATCAATGTCACACTTATCATCAACTTTCGGTCTTAAGTTCTTGATGTGATAGACAGCTCCACATTTTGGACAGCTTCTTCTGCCACTCATCCGTTCAATTACGAGCTTGTCATCGATCTCCAAATTCAATATAGCATCTATGTCCTCGCAGTTGCCTTCGAGAGCCTTATCAAGTTCGACAGCCTGATTGACAGTCCTTGGAAACCCGTCCAAAATATAACCAGCATCAGGATCATTCCTCATTGCTTTAGTCATCATCTCAACAATGAGCTGGTCAGGCACAAGTTCTCCTGAATCCATATAGCTTTGAGCCTTACGGCCGAGCTCGGTAGCCGCAGTCCTTTCCTTACGTAAAATGTCTCCACTAGACAGATGAAGCAGTCCATATCGATCAACGATCCGCTTGCATTGTGTTCCCTTGCCCGCTCCGGGGGCACCGAGCAAAACCACTCTCATCCATACGCTCCTTTTATTCTTCCAGCTCCGCTGAAACCTTCATAGCTACGCATCAGGAGGTTTGCCTCGATTTTCTGTACCAAGTCCAGTGAGACGCTCACAACTATTAACAAACCCGTGCCGCCTAAAAACATTGCCACCCGCCAGTCCACTCCCAGCGAGGTCGCCACAACGGTTGGTATGACAGCGATGGCAGCTAAAAATGCAGCACCAAAATAGGTGATCCTGTTCATTACCGTATCAAGATAGTCAGCGGTCCTTCGTCCGGGTCGAAGTCCAGGTACGAAACTTCCCGAGTCACGTAGATTCTTAGCCATTTCCTTTGGCTGAAACTGCACCGTAACCCAAAAATAAGAGAAAAGAAATATCAATAACATATACAGAAGGTTGTAAGTATAGGCATCATGGCGAAAAGCATCGTTCACCATCCCCAGAAAACGTGACTCGGCAAATCTGCTTGCAAGCCAGTTAATTACGATGGGGGGAAACATCATAAAACTCGAGGCAAAAATTATCGGCATTACACCTCCATGATTGACTCTCAGCGGTAGATAGTGCCTTTGCCCTCCATACATTCGACGACCACGCATCATTTTTGCCTGTTGAATAGGGATTCGGCGTTGACCCTGAGTTATCAGTATTGCACCGGCAACCACCGACACGAATGCAGCAATCAAAAACACTATCTTTGCCGGACCAATCGTACCGATGGGGGCATCAATGCTGAGGTCAACGTTCTGCAAAAGAGTACGAATGGCCCACGGCATCCTGGAGATAATGCCCGCCATGATTATCAAACTGATTCCATTGCCTATTCCATACTCGTCTATCTGTTCGCCAAGCCACATTAAAAAAATCGTGCCGGCGGTCATGCCAAAAACGCCCAATATCAGGGCCCTGCTATGCATACCTGCATAGGTGTAGGCTCCCAACATCTTCATATACATCATCGACTGAATGACGCATATCAACACCGTCAAATAACGCGTATACTCCTGAATCTTTTTGTAGCCAGTCTGGCCTTCCTGACGCAGTTTCTTCAAGGCTGGAACAACTTCACCCAATAACATAAGGATAATTGAAGAAGTAATATAGGGCATGATTCCCAGACCGAACAAGCTGCTCTGGCTTAAGGTTCCACCGGTGAATATTTGAAGGTACTCGGCAGCCCTGCCCAGAGGACTTTCTGTATCCCTCGTCTGGACAGCAGCAGCAATCTTCGATTGGTCAAAACCAGGGTTGGGAATGTGAAAGCCGATCCGATAAATCATCAATAACGCAATAGTGAAAAGAATCTTATTGCGTAAATCCTGAACTCTGAATATGTTAATGAAACTACTAAGCATCTTTCTTCTGTTTCCTGATGGTTTGCTTGACTAAGCCAAACTCAAAAAACCTCAAACCTCGTGTTAATAAAAGTATTAACTCCTCCTAAACCTAAGTTAGTGTTCTTGCAGCACCACCACATCCCAGAATCTTCTGCTCTGCTGTTCTGCTGAACTTATGGGCTGTAACCTGGAGTTTTTTTGTAAGTTCTCCATCGCCGAGTATCTTAACCTTACTCACACTGCTGGAGATTAGTCCGGCACTTAACAGTTGCTCTATGCCTACATCAGCACCATCCTCGAACCTCTCCAACTGCGAAACATTAATAATTTCACAACGTATAGCAAATTGTCGGTTGCTGAAGCCTCGTTTGGGCAGTCTTCTAAACAAAGGCATCTGCCCCCCCTCATAAAGTGACACAGAGGTCGAACCTGCCCTGCTATGGCTGCCCTTATGTCCCCGGCCACAGGTTTTACCGTGCCCGGTGCCACGGCCTCTACCGACGCGTTTGCGATCTTTGTATTTGCTAACAACAGAAGTTATCTCGTGACTTAGCATTTAGATCACCTTATCGCCTGCGGGCCATTTTCATATGCTAACAGCCACACCACGGATATCCTCAATCATTTGTTTGTTGCGTAACTTCAACAATCCATCCATGGTGGCTTTAACAACATTTTTAGCAGAGGTACTTCCATAAACCTTCGTAAGAACATCCTGGACACCGGCATACTCAAGAACAGCTCGCGCACTGGAGCCAGCAATAACGCCGGTACCTGGGCTCGCTGGCACCAACACAATCTTTGTGGCCCTGTATTTGCCGATGACCTGGTGTGGAATCGTCCGTCCGACCAAGACTATCTTTTGTAGGGATCTTTTGGCATCCTTAACTCCTTTTTCAACTGCCATCGGAACTTCTTTAGCCTTGCCATATCCAACACCAACTGTCCCCGCACGATCTCCAACCACAGCAAGTACCGCAAAGCCAAACCTACGACCACCCTTAACAACTTTTGCACAGCGATAAACTTTTACGACCACATCTTCCAGTGGTTTTTCTTCCTGCTCGGACAATTTCAAGGAATCTATCGCCAATTTTGTTCTCCAGAGATTTTCGTTACTCTTCTAAAAAACCAACCCGACTTTTTTAGCCGCTTCGGCAAGAGCTTTTACTCTGCCCTGGAACTTGTTACCGTTTCTGTCAAAGCAAACACACTTAATGCCAACGCCAAGAGCCTGTTTTGCAATCGCTTCACCTATAACCTCAGCGGCCTTTTTGTTACCTGCATATGCTACATGATCCCGCAGACCCTTCGCCCTTGTGCTTGTAGAAACAAGTGTAGCTCCAGCAACGTCGTCTATAATCTGGGCGCAAATATGCCTATTGGAGCGAAATACAGATAGCCGAGGTCTGTCCGGCGTCCCAAAGACCTTCTTACGCACGTGATATTTGCGTCTTAGCGCTGCTTTCTTGTGCTTCTCAGTTTTCATAACGGTTAAATTTCAACTATGCCGCTCCAGTAGCAAATGCTTTGCCGGCCTTGCGTCTGACCTGTTCGCCGGAATAACGAATACCTTTTCCTTTATATGGTTCCGGCGGCTTTACTTTTCGCACAACAGCGGCAAACTGTCCCAATAGATATTTGTCTATTCCCGACAGCGTGAACCTGGCAGGGACATCATCGCCCCTGCTGGCTCCTGCTTCAATGCTGACCTTTATACCATCCGGTATTACTTTCTCAATAGGGTGGGAAAAGCCTACCTGGAAAATGAGTTTTCCACCTTGTTCTTTGACGCTATAACCAGTGCCATATATCTCTATTTTCCTTTCGAAAGCTTTACTGACACCCTTGACCATGTTAGCAATTAAGGCCCGCATCGTTCCGTGCAACTGCCTGCAATGGCGGCTCTGCAGATGTTCGTTCTCTACAAGGATCTTCCCGCCAGAGTTATCGATTTTCACTGCTATCTCAGGGTGACAGCTCATTAGCAGGCTGCCGAGTGGACCGGAAACCTTGATGGTTCGGCCCTTTTGCTCAATCTTCACTCCCTCAGGAATAACAATAGGTTGTTTGCCAATACGACTCATTAGTTAACCGTACAGAGTATCTCGCCGCCTACGTTAGCCTCGCGACACTCTTTATCACTCATTACACCTTTGCTTGTAGAGATGACAGCTATACCCAAACCACCCAAAACATGTGGCAACTCGTCAACAGATGAGTAAACCCTGCGACCGGGTCTACTTACCTTTGCTATGTCGTTAATAACAGATTCGCCCTGTGGGTCGTACTTTAGTGTCACTCGCAGAATTCCCTGCTTTCCATCATCAATCCGGTCATAATCTTCGATATATCCTTCCTTTTTTAAAACAGCAGCTATCCCTTCACAGATATTCGAAGCTTTGATATTAACCTGTTCAGCATTTATCCGCAGAGCATTACGGACTCTTGTCAACATATCAGCTATTGGGTCACTTAAACTCATAATTTGGTGCCTTGTATCACGTGCTCGAGTTTACCAACTGGCTTTTTTCACTCCTGGTATTTTTCCCTGGTTTGCTAATGTTCGAAAGCATATCCGGCAAATCCTGAACTTGCGATAAACAGCCTTTGATCTGCCGCAAAGCTCACATCGTGTATACTGCCTAACGTGAAACTTCGGTTTCTTTTTTACCTTGTTTTCCAGTGCCTTGGTCGACATTCACACACTCCAAATCTTTCAGCTGGCTGGCGTATCATTCACCTGACGCCACTGGCGCCGAGCCTTTGAATGGCATACCGAAAAGTGATAACAGCCTTCTCGCTTGCTCATTAGTTTTTGCCGTCGTCACAAAGGTTATGTTCATTCCCTGCTGAAATTCTACCTTCGCTGGATTTATCTCCGGAAAGACTGTCTGCTCAGCAAGGCCCATTGAGTAGTTGCCTCGACCGTCAAAACTGTTCGGGTCAAGTCCCCGAAAGTCTCTGATTCGTGGGATTGCGAGATTTATGAGTCTGTCCATGAACTCATACATTCTCACGCCACGGACAGTAACCTTCAAACCAGTCTCCATGCCTTCTCGCACCTTGAAGTTCGAGACGCTTTTCTTGGCTTTACAGACTAAAGGCATCTGGCCGGTAATCATCATCAGATCGTTCTTGGCTGGTTCCAGGAATTTCTTGTCCTGTACCGCTCGCCCTACACCCATGGTGACGATAATCTTCTCAATCCGAGGCACAGCCATTGGATTTCTATAACCAAACTCCTTGGTTAATTCCGGGACTACCTTAGACTTATATATATCTTTTAAACGCGCCATTTAGTCTTCTGCATTACGTCTTTCTCAGCAAATACCATCTGACAAGAGTGCAACTCACAAGATCATTTTTACGACATACTACTTTGCTTTTCTAACGACACCTATTTCTGTGCCATCCATAGTAAGACGCTTTTTGCTACCATCTTTGTTCAGATTATAACGAACTTTACTGCCTCGAGAACTCTTCGGATTCACCGGCAAGACATTACTTATATGGATAGGCTGTTCAACATTTATCCGACCGCCCTGGGGATTTTTTTGCGAAGGTCGTACATGTTTTTTAGCTATATTATGACCCTGGACCACTACTTTATTCTTATCAGGTATTACGCGCAGCACTCTGCCGGTAGCACCTTTGTGATCACCAGCGATAATCTCAACTAAGTCCCCTTTCTTCACATGCAAGGGCATCTCAATTACCTCATGTTCGACAAGTTTTAGACTACCTCACTCGCCAGCGAGATAATCTTCATATAGTTTTTCTCACGAAGCTCACGAGCAACAGCGCCGAAGATTCTGGTTCCAATCGGATTTCCTTCATTGTCAATCATTACTGCAGCATTACTGTCAAATCTAACATAGCTGCCGTCGGGTCGCCTCACAGGACTTTTGGTGCGAATTATCACACACTTATGCACCTTCTTATCATCCAATTGACAGGTCGGTAGCGTCTTCTTTATCGCCACGCAAACAATGTCTCCTATGCCTGCCACCGGCCTGGTCATCTTGCCACGCGAGCCGGTTCTTCCAAGAACCTTGATGCACAATGCCGACTTGACACCTGAGTTGTCAGCGATATCCAACATTGTCTCCTGCTGTATCATGTAGCCACACCCAGCACTCAACCTTATGCCTTGACAGCCCTTTCCAGAATCCTGACAAGACGCCAACTCTTGGTTTTACTATAGGGCCTACACTGCGAGATCTCAACAAGATCGCCAACATCGCTTTGATTGTGCTCATCGTGAACGCCGAGCTTGGTTCTGCGTCTGATATACTTGCCGTACCTTGGATGCTTGATCTTGAAATCAATGGCAACTTTTACGCTTTTATTACCGCTGTTGCTTATTACAGCACCGATCAAAGTTTTTGGCTTTCGCACTTGCATCTTGGGCATCAACCTGTTAGCTAAAAGGGGCACGTAATTACTTACGCTCGCCTATTATCGTTTTAATCCTGGCTACATCACGCCTGACATTAACCAGAGCTTTGGAATTCTCCAGTTTTTCAGTGATCGACTGAGAACGTAGATCAAACAAGTGCCTCTGGAGCTCTTCAAGTCTATTCTCAAGCTCATCCTGGCTCATATCACGATATTGTTGTGCCTTCATTCAAACCTTTTCATTTCAAAGAGAGCTTCTTGATAATTCGTAAAAAATATAGACCTTACAATGAATGTCTTCTTTTGACAAACCTGCACCTGATCGGCATTTTATGCGCGACCCTGACCAGAGCCTGTTTAGCTACCTCTTCATTTACTCCGCCAATTTCAAAGCACACCTGGCCAGACCTGACTCTGGCGACCCAAAATTCTGGTTCGCCTTTGCCTTTTCCCATTCGCGTTTCCAACGGCTTGGCACTAACCGGCTTGTGTGGAAAGATTCTTATATATACCTTGCCTTCACGATGTAAAAAATGGGTCGCTGCAACCCGGCTGGCCTCTATGTTTTTTGCAGTTATCCAGCTACTCTCGAGGGCCTGCAGACCATATTCGCCGAACGCCACAAAGTTGCTTCGTGAGGCGTTGCCTTTCATCCGGCCTCGCTGGCTCTTGCGATGCTTGATTCTCTTAGGCATCATTGCCATTTACCAGACCCTCATATAAGCTTCTTGAGAATTATCTTTCGTGAATGACCTTATTCTCAGCTACTTTCTTTTCTATCCGGTTGATCAGCATCTGATTCAACCGGCGCAGTCTTGGCATTAGGTCCAGCAGTGCTACGGTCGTCCTTACTCTGTACAGTGCCACCGGACGAGATGCTAACGGGCTTAGCACCGACCCTACTCGGTGGACGACGCCGACGGCGCCGAACCTGCCGTTCGACCTGCTCACCAAACTTGCCTTTGTAAATCCAGACTTTGATTCCAATAGTCCCATAGGTTGTTTTTGCCGTAGCCACAGCATAGTCGACATTGGCGTCCAAAGTGTGCAGCGGGATACTGCCAAGTTTTTGCGTTTCCCTGCGAGCCATTTCCGAGCCTGCCAACCGTCCGGCGCATATGATCTTTACTCCTTTGGCACCGGAGTTCATCGCCGATTCGCAGAATTGCTTCATTGTACGCCTAAAGGAGGCTCGTTTAGAGAGCTGTTCGGCGATCGCCTCTGCGACCAACGTAGCATTCAGATCGGGCTCTTTGATCTCAATTACATTAACGGCTACCTTGCGGCCGGTTATTTCTTCAAGCTCCTCACGCAATCTGTCAACCTCGCCTCCTCTTGGACCAATGACCACGCCCGGGCGAGCACTGTGCAAGGTCACATTGACTTCATTGCGAGTCCGAACTATTTCAATTTTAGCCACCGCGCCCTTTGGCATCTGACGGTTGAAACGTCTGTCAATGTAATTGCGAATTCTCTGATCTTCGACGAGAAAATCACCATAATTAGCCTTAGGAGCAAACCAAGTACTCTGCCATCCAAGGGTTATCCCTGTTCTAAAACCTATTGGTGACGTTTTTTGGCCCATAATCAGACCTCTCGTCCCGTACTTTGCAGTTTCTTTTCCATCATGTCTGGGCAACCGTGATATGTATGTGACAGGCCTTTTTGCGGATAGGATGGGCTCTGCCCCTGTCCTTTGGCATCCATCGCTTAGTACCGATACGTATGCCCGCGTCATCGACGCGAGCCTCACTGATGTAGAGATTTTCAACATCCGCCCGCTGCTCGTCAGCGTCTGCTACGGCAGTCCTTAACACTTTGTCAATCATCGTCGCGGCGCGTTTTCTGGTGAACTTCAGAGTATCCATTGCATCCTGAACACTTCTGCCGACTATTAATTGCGTGACTAACCTGGCTTTGTTAGCCGAAATCGGAGCGAAGCGATAAGACGAATGCCAAGTAGATAGGTCATTCATTTCAACAGATAAAGCATCAGCAAGACGGTTGATGTCGTCTCTGCCAGGCTTGGGCCTGAGAAGACCTCTTCGCCAGTTTTTAATAGCTGCTACTGCTTTGTCTCGGTTGAAACCTCCCCGAACAAGAGCACCGGCCAATTCATCCAAGCTTACGCGCCGCTGATTACACAACTCATTTAACTTGCTGACACCCAACATATACTACATCTCACAAATCACGCTGCGACTCACAAAACGATATCTACGTTTTATTATTTGATCTTCTTACTTGAATGTCCCTTGAACGTTCGCGTGGGTGAAAACTCACCCAGCTTATGCCCCACCATATCTTCCGTAACAAATACTTTGTTAAATATCTTGCCGTTATGAACCATAAAAGTAAAGCCTACGAATTCCGGAATTATTGTACATCTTCGCGCCCACGTCTTTATTTGTGTGTGAGAGCCGGAACTAACCTGCCTGCTGACTTTATTGAACAACTTTTCATCTACGTAAGGTCCTTTTTTTAGGGATCTTCCCATTTTCCTATCTCACACTACGTATCTCGACTACCAAACATACGGATCAGTGGGCACGCCGAGATACAACTTATATCTCTACAATGTTAGTTGCTTCTGTCTTTTGCTCTTGCGCCTTCTAATTATCCTACTATTACTGGTTTTGCGAGGGTTTCTGGTTTTTCCACCCTTTGCAAGCACGCCTGTAGGTGAACAAGGATGCCGACCACCATTTGACCTACCTTCTCCGCCGCCCATAGGATGAGCGACAGGGTTCATAGCTTTGCCTCTGACATGCGGCCTGCGGCCCATGTGGCGTTTTCGACCTGCCTTGCCGATATCTACGTTCTGATGGTCAGGATTGCTAAGTCGGCCAATAGTTGCTCGACACTCCTTTCGCACCATGCGCATTTCTCCACTGGGCAAAACAATAGTGACCCAATTACCTTCTTTGGCCACAATCTTCGCAGCGTTGCCTGCGCCTCTGACAAGCTTTCCACCTTGGCCGGCAGTCATTTCAATGTTATGAATTTCCAAGCCCGCAGGTATCATCTCAAGCGGCATAGCATTTCCAATTTTCGGTTCACAAACCGAACCGCTCTCTACCATATCACCGATCTGTATTCCGTTGGGTAACAATATATATCTTTTTTCACCGTCAACATAGTGCAGTAAAGAGATGAAACAGTCTCTGTTTGGATCATACTCAACCGTAGCTACCTTTGCAGGCACACCATCCTTATTCCGCTTAAAATCGATCATGCGGTAAATCTTCTTGGCCCCGCCACCTCTAAAGCGTGCGGTTGTGATGCCGTAGTGGTTCCTGCCGCCGTTCTTCTTCATCCGTACACAAAGCGATTTCTCCGGCCGGTCGGTCGTTAACTCGGAGTAGTCAATAACCGAACTATTACGACGTCCTGCACTTGTTGGCTTATAAACACGAATGCCCATATTTTTGTCCTATACTCAATAGCCAGATATTAGAACAAATCTATATGATAATCCGACTCCAGATATACAACAGCCTTCTTCCAATTTGATGTCATACCCATTATCCCACCCCTGCGACGATGCTTACCTTTTCGGTTGGCCGTTCTGACCGTCCGAACTTTAACACCGTATGTATTTTCCACAGCATTCCTTATCTGGACCTTGTTGGATCTTTTGTCTACCTCAAATGAATACGCACCTTTCGCATTGGCCAAGTGCATACTTTGCTCAGTAATCAAGGGCCGAATTATCACACTATAATCGTTCATACTCACAATAACCATGTCATATGTTTCATACTTCCAACGAGTTTACGATTCCTACTGTTCGCTGCTGCGTATCTCTACTTAAGAAAGACAACAGCGCATCCTTGGTAAAAAGCATCTTATGGTAGCTGCATATTGCTCCAGCATTCAGCTCTGCCACCGGCATAACATCAACCTTCGGAATGTTTTTAGCTGACTGATAGATATTTCTGCTGTAATCGCTAATCGTCACAAGGCAGCTACGCTCGACTTTCAAATTCTTTAAAATATCTACAAAATCCCTGGTCTTGGCCGTCTTAAAGACCAACTTGTCAACAACAACAATATTGTCACTTAAAAGTTTGGCTAGGACCGCAGAATCTCTAGCCAATCTCCTTTGTTTTTTGGGCATGCGCTTGCTAAAGTCTCTGGCGACTTTTATAAAGGTAACTCCACCGCCAACACGTTTGCCCGTTCTACTGGTACCGGCTCTGGCGAAACCTGTACCCTTTTGCCTGTAGAGCTTTCTTTTCGAGCCTGCTACCAGAGCCCTGTTCTTAGTGGCGGCTGTACCAACGCGTCTATTGGCGTGGTACATAACAATCGCCTGCTTGAGCAGTGAGTATCTAACCAAGCGGCCCAACGTTGACTCATCAACACTCAGACTATCAATTTCCTGCCCTTCAGTGCTGTAAACAGGCAACTTTATCATTTCAAAATCCGCGCTCCAGGGCCGTTCAACCTTTTTTAGCAGTTCTGATAAAACAATAGCTACCAGCCGGACCAGGTGTAGAACCCTTCACGACTAGTAGATTCTCATGCTCGTCTATTGCAAGTAGGCTGTGGTTTTTCGTTGTAGCCCGGCCGTGTCCCATGTGGCCTGCCATTTTCTTGCCCTTCTTCGGGCTGCCACCATGTCCTGCGTCACTGGAATAACTGGACAAAGAACCAGGCGCTCTGTGCTTCCGTTCTGTGCCGTGAGAGGCCGGAAAACCACTGAAACCGTGGCGTTTCATCACACCTGCAAAACCTTTGCCTTTGCTCGTACCAACAACATCAACAAATTTGTCCTCGGCGAAAACCAAAACGGTAAGAGAATCGCCTACTTTACACTCAGGCTTAACGTCATCCAGGAGTCGCATTTCCTTTACTAATTTCTTCGGTTCGGTATTAGCCTTGTGTGCATGCCCTATCTGTGGCTTCTTCCGCCGAGAAGGCTTCACATTATCGTAACCCAATTGGACAGCATTGTAGCCATCAGTTTCAACGGTTTTAACCTGAGTGACAACGCATGGTCCAGCCTGTATGACTGTGACAGGCAGTAATTTGCCTTCTTGGTCATATATCCGAGTCATACCAACTTTCTTTCCAAGCAACATTGCCATACTATGGTCGCCAATTACAGTAGTCACGCTTTTATCTTCACAAAGACACCGGCTGGTACTACCAAGCGATTCAATACCTCAGCCGTCCTTGCGTTGGCCTCGTGAATATCGATAAGGCGCTTGTGGGTTCGCAACTCAAACTGCTCACGCGATTTTTTGTCAATATGTGGACTTCGCAAAACGGTGTATCTTTCAATGCGTGTAGGCAGGGGAACTGGACCGTTCACACGGGCATTGGTTCTTCGGGCATGTTCCACTATCTCCTTGGCGGATGCATCTAATGCCCTATGGTCATAGGCCTCCATTCTAATTCTTATTCTTTCGCTCTCAGCAGCCATGGTTTTCCTTTGAGTTGCGATTTATGCGTTATAACGTTTACAGCTCGATATCCACACGTTAAAACACTTTACCTTACCATGAATATACCAAAACAGAGATTAATTAGCTACTCTACAGAAAGTTCCATTCTAATATCAGAACATGCAAAACCACATTCGATTAATGTATAAAACCATCTCTCAGTATATAGCCTTTCCGTTGTCTGCTAAATGTACCTCATTTGTTTATGGCAGGTAAGGCTTATGTTGACAATTGGCTGTTATTTATCGTTAACAGCCAAGCATCAAAACCACCTTCCTTAAGAGATCCGAGTAGGAGTCGTTTGTTCAATCCTACCGAAGCAAATCTTCAGCTTCGGTGAACCCCTAACTACAAACCAGAGTTTTCAGTATGACATCCTTGATGGCCAAAATGTAGATATGCCACAGCCTAACTCTTTTTCGCAATGCCATCCGTGGCAGTGCTCGCTACAGCCGAAAAGTAACAAATCTATTGTACTAATAGCTCTCTGTCAACAAAATGTCGGCATAATTCTTCGATAAAATGTGAAAAAGTAATAATAATGTCAAAGAATAATCTCCGCCGCAATCTGCTCCGGGACCTTTTCATATGTTAACGGCTCCATAGTAAAGCTTCCGCGCCCTGCGGTAAGACTCCTAATTTCGCTAGAATACCCAAACATTTCAACCAGGGGCACTTTGGCATCAATGACACGCATATTCCCATTAACTCGGCAGTTCTTGATCAGGCCTCTTTTAGATAGCAAATTGGCTTGAACCGCTCCAAAAGCTGGCTCAGGTACTACAACCTGTAGCCGCATTACCGGCTCAAGCAGAACAGGAGTTGCTTCTTTGAGTGCCTTCTCAACAGCAATCGCGGCCGCTTGTTCAAACGCAAGATCAGATGAATCCACAGAATGGAATGAGCCACCTACCAATGTAACTTTAACTCCCACAAGGGGATAGCCAGCCAAAACCCCACCATTTAATGCCTCTCGGGCGCCTCTTTCCACGGCTGTGATGTACTCTTTTGGCACCGCGTCAAATGCTACATGGGCCTTGAATTCAATATCACGGTTCCAGTGACCGTCCTCAGACAAGAGGGGCTCAAGCTCAAGAACTACATGGCCATACTGACCATGGCCACCGCTTTGCCGTATGAATCTACCTTCTGCCTGAGCAAATTCTGTAATCGCCTCCTTGTATGCAACTCTTGGTTTGCTAATCCTGACGTCAAGTTTTCTGTCCTTTATGAGCTTTTGTTGAAGTATTTCCAGATGTAATTCACCCATTCCGCTGATGATTGTCTGACCCGTTTCGCTATCCATTTTACACTCAAAAGTTGGATCCTCACGCCTCAAAACATTCAGGGCCTCTGCCAGCTTGGCTTTTTCAGCGACAGTTCTGGGTTCAATCGACATATTTATGACCGTCTGAGGAAATGTAATACTCGGCAGGCAGACAGGTTTTTTGGGGTCACAAATCGTATCACCAGTGAGAGTTTGTTTCAAGCCGACAACAGCAACAATGTCACCGGCGGAAGCTGAGTCTAAAATCTTTCTCTCGTCGGCGTGCATTTCAAATATCCTGGTTATGTTTTCACGTTTGTTACGATTCGCATTTAAAACTCTGCTGCCCGGCTTTAATGTACCTTGATAGATTCTTAGAAAGGTCAAATCACCGTGTACATCACTGGTAATCTTAAAGGCGAGCGAGATAAAACTCCCATTGCGATCGCACTTGACCGGCACCTCCTTGCGCTCATCGCCAGGTTTATGTCCCATTATAACGGCCTTGCCAGATGGAGACGGCAAATACTCCGTTACAGCATCAAGTAGCCGTTGCACTCCGATATACTTCAAGGCAGAGCCGACAAAGACGGGGTGAAGCTTATTATTCAGTGTTCCTTTCCTTATGGCTCTCTTCATAATCTCTGCATCAAGCGGCTTGTCGTGAATATACCTGTCCATAAGTTCTTCATCGTGTTCAGCAGCGAGTTCTATCAACCGGCTTCTCTGTTGCCCAGCAGCCTGCTGCATTTCAGAAGGGATATCTGTCTCTTCAAAAGCTGCTCCCATTTGCTCAGTACTATAGAAAACTGCTACCAGCTTAATCAGGTCTATTATGCCGGCAAAAGAGCCACCAGCACCTATAGGAATTTGCAACGGGACCGGATTAGCAATGAGTTTGTCACGGATGCTCTCCACGCTCAGTTCAAAATCAGCACCTATCTTGTCCATCTTGTTGACAAAGCAGAGACAGGGCAAATCGTATTTTTGCCCCTGCCTCCAGACAGTCTCGCTCTGAGCCTGCACGCCTTCACTACCGTCAAAAACAGCAACAGCTCCGTCAAGAACCCGTAAGGACCTCTCAACTTCAGCGGTGAAATCAATGTGTCCAGGCGTATCGATCAGATTAATTTCAAAACCTTTCCAAGGACACTTCGTGGCTGCGGATGTAATGGTAATACCTCTTTTCTGTTCCTGCTCCAGGTAATCCATAACCGTAGTGCCATCGTGCACTTCCCCCATTTTGTAGGTCTTGCCGGTATAATATAATATGCGCTCGGTTATAGTCGTCTTGCCGGCGTCGATATGAGCCATTATTCCAATATTACGCAGCTTTTCTAAAGCGCTCGCCATAACTGGTTCCTACGCATAATATCGTATTGCGTATATCGTATTATTTGACGTTTTAGATCTTTTACGCAATACGCATCACGCACGACGCAATACGAGATTTCATAAGGGCTGTTTACCACTGTCTTGCTTACAAATAAAAATTGCCACGGTCATTACTTTTGACTCGTGGCTGGTGCCTCGTGACTCGTGCATCTGGACACGGGTCACGAGCAACTACTATTACCAGGCAAAGTGAGCAAAGGCCTTATTTGCGTCAGCCATTCTATGAATATTCTCTCGTGTAGTCATTGCTCCGCCATGCCTGTTATATGCATCAATCAATTCGGCGGCAAGACGTTCAGACATGGATTTCCCAGCCTTGGCCCTAGCCGATTGTAATATCCAACGAAAGGCCAACGACTGCTGGCGTTTTGCAGGTACCTGCATAGGAACCTGATAGCTGGCTCCACCAATACGTTTGCTTCGAACTTCCAGCAGTGGTTTGACATTGTTTACGGAGGTTTCAAATACCTCAAGAGGCGGCACATCCTTTATTTTCTTAGATATGATCTGCATAGCATCATAAAAAACCCCCTGCGATGTGCTCTTCTGGCCGTCCCACATCATACAACTGATAAACTTAGAGACAAGCTTGCTATTGTACTTGGCATCAGGTTTTAACTGTTCACTTGATACGGTGAACTTCTTAGCCATAATACCCTCTTATATCGTACTGTGTATATCGTATTATTTGACGTGTTGATTTTTTACGCAATACGCATCACGCACGACGCAATACGAGATTTCATTTGCCTTGTTTTGCACCATATTTGCTTCTGCCCTGCCTACGGCCGGCTACGCCGGCACAATCAAGAACGCCACGGATGATGTGATAACGAACGCCCGGCAGGTCCCTCACCCGACCGCCACGAATCAGCACCGTACTATGTTCTTGAAGGTTATGATCAATACCCGGTATGTAAGCGGTAACCTCCTTCCCATTGGTGAGTCTGACACGAGCGATTTTTCTCAGGGCAGAGTTGGGCTTCTTTGGTGTCTGAGTACGTACGATCAAACACACTCCTCGCTTCTGTGGTGAACCACTGATGTCGGATACACGTTTATGTCCTTTTGACTTTGCCCGTGGGCGTCTAACTAACTGATTTACGGTAGGCATAATTCATTTCTCTGTTCAGAACCATCTAATTCCCACTAATCAATTCCCAAGACCTCTCTAATTCTCGATTCTGCTACTGCTTCTTCGTCTTTCTCTACCTTGACTTCCCGAAGCTCCTTCGGTATTGGAGCTTCTACAAGATGCTTAACTCTCATTTCAAGATGCGGCTTGAAAGCTGTACCGGCTGGTATCAAGTGACCAAGTATCACATTCTCCTTCAAGCCGTATAATTCATCTAACTTACCTGCTAAGGAAGCCTCCGTCAAGACTTTTGTTGTTTCTTGGAAACTGGCTGCTGCAATGAAGCTGTCGGACCAAAGAGAAGCCTTGGTTATTCCAAGAAGCAATGTATTAGCTGTTGCGGGTTTGGGCTTTCTGCCTTTTGCCGGTGTACCACCGATTACCTCAACCTTTTCATTAATTCGTGCAAGCTCCTTCTTATCGATAATTTGACCTTCTTCTAAATCAGGTGCATCGCCGAGATTTGTTATTCTTATACTATTTGTCAACCTCTCATTTTCTCTGCGGAAAGCAAACCTATCCACTATCTCGCCTGGCAAAAAAGAGCTATCACCAACAAATTCAATTTCAACCTTTCGCATCATCTGCGAAATGGTAATCTCTATATGTTTATCATTTATATTGACATTTTGCGACCTATAGACATTCTGAATCTCTGCAATTAAATACTGCTGTAATGATTCTTCGCCTTTAATCCTCAGAATATCATGTGGAACAAGTGGGCCATCTGTAATCGCATCTCCGGCTTCGACGATATCGCCGGCATGGACGTTGAGGTGCCTATCTCGCGGAACATGATGCTCTTTTTCCATACCACTTTCACTGCGAATGATAATAGTCATTTTACCTTTGCGCTTATCACTTCGCAGCTCGATCCGACCTGATATCTCGGCCATTGCTGCGGGGTCCTTAGGCTTGCGTGCTTCAAATACTTCGGTAACCCTGGGTAGGCCGCCGGTGATATCCTGTGTGCCACCGGTGGCTCTGGGTTGGTGAGCAAGCAACTGACCAGCCTGCACCTGTTGGCCCTCGGTCACCTCGATCCTAGCTCCAGCCGGCAGATAGTGGACATCAAGTATTTTACCATCAGCATCCTCAATAATAATCTGCGGATGCTTGTCGCCCTTGTGCTCTATCACAACAGGCCTTTCGATAATCTTTGGCTCTGTGGTGGCAGCAGAGCCAGTATCTGAATCCTCAACTTCGACTTTTAATCTTGAACCTCTGATCTTCAATTCCTCAGTCTGGGTAGTTTCGCCTTCGACAATATCGACAAAACGTATAAAGCCAGGAACCTCAGCTAATATTGGCGTACGGTGGGGGTCCCATTTAAACAGAGTCAGACCAGCTTTAACTTTCTGGTCATCAGTCACAAGGATAATTCCCCCATAAGGCACCTTGAATCTGTCAAGCTCACGGTCCTTTTCATCAAGCAGCACTATTTCGCCGTTCCTCTTAAGTGCAATTATCTGGATCGTACCATCGTCCCGCTTGAAGGAAACAGCGCTCATGTCACGATACTGAACCTTTCCCGCATAGGTGGCATTTTGTTCACGCTCAAGAATAGCCCTTGATGCAACGCCTCCGGTATGGAATGTACGCAGCGTCAACTGCGTTCCAGGTTCGCCGATTGATTGTGCTGCAATAATACCAACCGCTGAACCTTCTTCGACCAAGTAGCCGGTACTCAAATCCCAACCATAACACTTCGCGCAAATCCCAAACGGACAGTCACATGTCAGCGGACTTCTGACTCTTATTGAATCAAGACCGAGAGCTTCAATTTTCGCTGCTGCCTCTGGTGTTATAACCTCATTCTCACGAGCGATCATTTCATCATTTATCGGATTGCGAATGTTATCCCTAGCAGTTCTGCCGATAATCAACTGAGAAAGTGGAATGTCAACTTCCTCGCCTCTACTGACACTGCTTTTTGTAATTCCTTGGAGTGTTCCGCAATCACGCTCAATGATAATTACATTTTGAGCCACATCGATAAGCTTGCGGGTAAGATAACCTGAGTTAGCTGTTTTCAAGGCAGTATCAGCCAATCCCTTACGTGCTCCATGCGTGGAGCTGAAGTATTCCAGAACAGTCAGTCCTTCGCGGAAATTTGATTTTATCGGTGTTTCGATAATTTCACCGCTCGGTTTAGCCATCAGCGCACGCATCCCCGCAAGCTGCTGAATCTGGTCGATACTTCCTCTCGCTCCTGAATCTGTCATAAGATATATCGGATTCAAATATGGAGTGCCGTCCTCTTTGGTGTCTTCTCTAAGACCACGTATCATTTCGTTAGTAACTGCTACGCGAGCATTAGTCCAAGCATCAATAACCTGATTATACCTTTCGCGGTCAGTCAAGACGCCTTCGCTATAGTTTTTCTGGATTTTGGCGACCTTCTTCTCCGTCTCGCTGATAATTTCCGCCTTTTTTGCCGGCACCTTTAGGTCCGTAATGCCAAAGCTAAGGCCTGCAAGCGTAGCGTACCTGAATCCAAGGTCTTTGATTCTATCGAGCAGATCCACCGTTTGAGCACTACCGGAAAATTCAAAGCAGTTACTAATAACCTGGCTCAATTTTCTCTGGGACATCGTCATATTGTAGAACGGCATCCCCTCAGGCAGAATGTCGTTGAATATACATCTACCTGCGGTCGTCTCAATTGCAAGGGGTCGATCATCTTCGGACTTAGTATCTCCTTGGGCGTGTTTCACTAATTTATGAGTAAGCCGAACAACTATCCTGTCATGCAGGCCGATTTTCTTCATTTCATAAGCCATGATGGCCTCAAATGGACCCCTGAAAAACGGCGGTTTTTTCTTATCGCTTTCTGATTGAAAATCTCGGGTCTCCAAAAGCGACTCGTCAAGCCCTATAGTCAAATAGTAATTACCCATAACCATATCCTGGGATGGCCCAACCATCGGAGAACCATTGGCAGGCGAGAATATATTATTAGTCGTCATCATCAGGATATGAGTTTCAGCCTGAGCTTCAACGCTCAGAGGCAAATGCACCGCCATTTGATCTCCATCGAAGTCAGCGTTGAATCCTTTGCAGGCCAGTGGGTGCAGCATAATCGCATTACCTTCTACAAGGACCGGCTCAAAAGCCTGAACGCCCATCCGGTGAAGTGTAGGGGCGCGATTCAGCAAGACAGGATGCTGATGAATCACCTCTTCCAGAATATCCCAAACCTGCTCGTCACGGCGTTCAATCATGCGCTTGGCACTTTTAATTGTATCGGCAAAACCGTGTTGCTTAAGCTTGCGAATGATAAAAGGTTGGTATAATTCCAGAGCTATTTTCTTGGGTAAGCCGCATTGATATAGCTTCAAATTGGGCCCTACGACAATCACAGAACGGGCTGAGTAGTCTACTCTCTTACCAAGTAAGTTCTCCCTGAATCGGCCTTGTTTGCCCTTGATCATGTCGGTTAGCGACTTAAGCGGGCGATTGTTGCTGCCCAGAACAGGTCTGCGACATCGTCCATTGTCCAGTAACGAATCGACCGCCTGCTGAAGCATGCGTTTTTCATTGCGTATAATAACTTCCGGCGCATTAAGATCGATGAGTTTCTTTAAACGGTTATTTCGGTTGATGATTCTCCTGTATAGGTCATTTAGGTCGCTCGTGGCGAAATTGTCCCTTTCCAGAAGAACCAAGGGACGCAGATCGGGGGGGATAACAGGAATAGCATCAAGTACCATCCAACTGGCCTTATTGCTGCTATTTTTAAGCTCGTTAATAGTCTTTAAGCGTTTCGTGAGGTCTTTGATTTTCTGTTTGCTGCTGGTCTTGGTTATAGCCCGTCTCAACTGCATACTGATTTCATCCAGGTCAAGATTTTCCAATAGTGCCTTAATGGCTTCTGCGCCCATAGAGGACTTGAATGCACTACCGTACTTGGTCGTAGCCTCGCGGTATTCTTCTTCGCTAAGCAACTGACCTACTTTTAAAGGGCTCTGACCGGGATTTGTAACCACATAATCCTGGAAATATATAATCTTTTCCAAGTCCGTAGTTTTCATCCCTAAAATATTCCCGAGTCGATTGGGGATGGACTTAAAGAACCAAATATGCACAACCGGAGCAGCAAGATTAATGTGTCCCATTCGCTTGCGGCGAACCCTGCTATGTGTAACTTTAACTCCACATCGATCGCAAATTATTCCCTTAAACTTGGTGCCCTTATACTTGCCACAAGAGCACTCCCAGTCCCGTTCCGGACCAAAAATCCGCTCACAGAACAGCCCGTCTTTTTCCGGACGATAAGTACGATAGTTAATGGTCTCCGGCTTGCGAACTTCACCAAAAGACCAACTACGAATGTCGTTTGGACTAGCCAATGAAATCTTGACCGAACCATAATCGTTGATACGATCGTAAATGCTTCCTAACATTCAAGAACCCTCATATTAAGATTGAAAATAGATAATATGTCCATCCTATAAAGCAGTGCTTCCAAGCCGTTTCTTCTCAAGTTGAATGTTCAATCCTAAGCCTCTTATTTCATTACATAACACGTCGAATGACAAAGGCGTTCCAGCCTCAAGGCTGTTTTCTCCCTTGACCATAGACTCATAGATTTTTGTTCGACCCTCCACATCGTCACTTTTGACCGTCAGCATCTCTTGCAGCGCATAAGCAGCTCCATATCCTTCAAGAGCCCAAACTTCCATCTCTCCAAATCTTTGTCCGCCGGTCCTTGCTTTGCCTCCAAGAGGCTGTTGCGTGATAAGACTATACGGGCCGGTTGCTCTGGCGTGAATCTTATCATCGACAAGGTGATGCAATTTCATCATATAGATGTATCCAATGGTGGCCTGTTGGTCAAATGGCTCTCCGGTCCTCCCGTCGTACAACTGTGTCTTTAAAGTCTTTGGGATATTAATGAAAAACTCAGAATCGGGCGGTGGCTGATCACCTTGCTCAAGCTCCTTTTTCCTTTGCTGCATGAGTTTGTTCGCCTCCTCGGTCAGTCTCTTGATATCAACTTCGGAAGCACCATCGAAGACAGGTGTAAAAGCCTGAAATCCCAGCACTTTTGCCGCCCAGCCAAGATGCGTTTCAAGTATCTGGCCCACATTCATTCGACTCGGCACCCCAAGCGGATTCAGCAATATGTCAAGAGGTGTGCCATCCTCGAGAAAAGGCATATCTTCTTCAGGCATGATCTTGGCGATAACACCTTTGTTACCATGGCGACCAGCTATCTTATCGCCGATTGATAAAGTCCTTTTTATGGCAACGTAGATTTTCGCCATCTGCAATACACCACTAGGCAGCTCATCGCCATGCTTCATTCTTTCTGTTTTTCGTTTTCTATCCTCCTGGACCTCTGTAATTTTTCTCCAGAATCTATCGATGATTTTCTGCACTTCTTCACGAACAGAAGCAGGTTTGACCCACTTAATATCAAAATTCTCTATCTGTTCATATACAACCTCATCGTCATCGCTAACGCCGACCTTTTGTCGCGTAGATGGGTCTACAATATTAACGTCGAATTTCTTGTGAATAGATTCAACCATCTGCCTGAATATGGCACATTCTCTGGACTTCATTTGCCTTTCATATCTTTTTATTTCATTCACCAGTGCCTTCTTTTGTTCATCGCTTCCAGCCCCTCTTCTGGTGAACAGTTCTGTTTTCATTACGACCCCTTCATATCCGCTCGGCAGTTCAAGCGAGTCATTCTTGACATCCTCACCTGCTCGACCGAAAATGGCATGTAGCAGCTTCTCTTCAGGCGTTAACTCGACTTTACTCTTAGGTACCACCTTGCCCACAAGGATATCGCCGGGACAAACTCTTGTGCCTTCACGAACTATTCCACGCTCGTCAAGATTGCGCAGAGCCTTCTCACTAACGTTGGGAATATCACGAGTAAATTCTTCCTTTCCCAGGCGGGTTTCGCGAACTTCCGCTGTAAACTCATCGATGTGAATGCTGGTGAAGCTGTCGCTTTTGCAAAACCTTTCACTGACAATAATCGCGTCCTCAAAATTGAAGCCGTCAAAGGAGACAAATCCAACAAGAACATTTTTGCCCAATGCCAAGACGCTCTGGCTTGTGCCGCCGCCATCGGCTATTATTTGGCCAGCTTTGACCTTGTCACCCAGCCCGACTATAGGCTTCTGATTAAGACACGTTCTCTCGTTCAGACCAACAAATTTAGCGAGCTCATATTCGTCAGTATAATTAATTACTATCTTGGTGACATCCACCGCCGTTACAGTTCCAGCGTTCTTGGCATGTACCACCATGCTGGAGTTTTGGCCAACAACAGCTTCCATACCAGTGCAAACCAAAGGCGGTTCCGTCTTCAACAGTGGCACGGCTTGTCGTTGCATATTCGAACCCATTAAAGCTCGATTTGCATCGTCGTGCTCAAGGAACGGTATAAGCGAAGCTGAGACACCTACAATCTGCTTAGGCGATATATCAACATATTCAACCTCGTCGCTTAATACATGAGTCAACTCTCCACCCTTTCTGGCGAGGACCATTCCTTTTTTAACTTTACCCGTCTCCGGTTCCACCGCACTCGGGGGTACGAATATCGCCCTCATCTCTTCATCAGCACGCAGATAAGCTACTTCGTCGGTGACTTTGGCATTCTTGACTCTCCTATAAGGCGTGAGCAAAAATCCATATTCATCGACAGATGTGAATATTGCCAAGGAAGAGATCAAGCCAATATTTGTTCCCTCCGGAGTTTCGATCGGACAGATTCTGCCATAATGGCTTATGTGAACATCTCGAACTTCAAAACCCGCACGCCTTCTATTCAAGCCGCCTGGACCAAGAGCAGACAGACGCCTTTCATGAGTCAACTGGCTAAGAGCATTCGTCTGGTCAACTACCTGGCTCAACTCTCCTCGACCAAAGAAGTAGTTGATGCTGCTCGCTACACTCTTAGAATTAACCAGATCTCCGATGCGCAATGGCTCCTCACTCTGGCTTTTGATGCTCATTCGTTCCTGGACAGTTTTACGCAACTTTAACAGCCCCTTCCTAATCTCGTCAGCTGCAAGCTCATCGATCGTCCGCAACCTTCTATTGCCCAGATGGTCGATATCGTCAATTTCACCTTGATTATTACGCAGGGCTACTATGTACTTGACCGCGTTGAGAAAATCCTCGGGGCGAATCGTCATCTCATCTTCGTCAACCGTCTGGTTGAACTTGCGATTTAATCTGAATCTGCCGACCTTACCGAGACGATAACGATTTGAATCAAAAAATTTCTCTGAAAAGAAAGCCTTTGCTTTTTCCTGGTTGGGCGGATTGCCTGGTCTTAATCTCACATAGAATTTCAGCAAGGCCTGTTCATGGTTTTGACAATCATCCTCAGCGAGTGTATTCAAAATCAGAGCATCACGGACTTCATCAATAACTTCGACTTTTTTGATGCTACTTTCTTGGATCATGGAGACCTTGTCGCCGATTTGAGAGCCAGCCTTGACTATAATCTCGCCCGTCTTTGTATCAACAATTGGCCCCACCGACCACATGGTAGGTGTGAGGTTGTTCGTAGCAATAGTCTTGGTTGGATAAAACAATCGTAAAATATCTTCAGTAGCACCGTAAGATGACTCTATCGCCCGTAGAAAAACAGTTGCTGGTATTTTGCTGGACTGGTCGATCTTGACAATCAGGACGTCTTTTTGCGTGACAGCTATCTCCATCCAACTGCCTCTTTCTGGAATGATCCTACCGCCGTGTAGTACTCTATCACCTTCCTTGCTTTCGATAAGAAAATCAACTCCAGGACTGCGGTGCAACTGGTTTACTATGACCCTGATGGCACCATTGATGATGAACTCACCACCGCCAATCATGACCGGCATTTCACCAAGGTATATTGCTTGCTCGGATAAATCTTCAGAACCCTCACCGCGCAACCTGCAGTAGACTTTTAGAGGATAAGCATGACTCAACCGTAGCTGCCTACACTCAGTCGGTGTATAATGTGGTTTTTCCAACTCATAGTACAAATACTCGAGAGTCAATTTCTTATCGTAGCTTTCGATAGGAAATATCTCTCTGAACAGAGCTTCGAGCCCGATACATTTTCTTTTAGTCGGTGCCACATCATACTGCAGAAGAAGTTCGTAGCTATTTCTCTGTATTGCTACAAGGTCCGGAATTTCAACGGCATCATGGACTTTGCCAAAATTACGAACGACTTGTGAAACCATTTGATACTCCCAGGCTTAGATCATCAAAATTCATTCACACTACATATCGTAAGTACGTTCGAATCCGTTTGTTCTTAGATTAATAGAATCAGCCAACGGCTTACGTTATCTCCACGACTGCCCCTGCTGTTTCAAGCTGGCCTTTGGCCGCCTCGGCTTCTTCCTTGCTTACTCCTTCTTTGACCGGCTTGGGTACACCATCAACGAGGTCCTTCGCCTCTTTCAGTCCCAATCCTGTCAAAGCTCTTACTTCCTTTATGACCTGGATCTTCTTATCGCCAAACTCTTTGAGAACCACGTTGAAACTGGTTTTCTCTTCGGCCTGCTCGGCCGGAGCACCAGCTAACTGTGCCGGACCTGCTACCATAACAGGGCCGCCCGCGGCCGGCTCTATGCCATATTCGGCCTTGAGATAATCAGCAAGCTCTTTCGCCTGCATTAATGTCAGGCCGACTATTTTGTCTCCGAATTTCTTGATTTCGCTACTCCACTTCTTGGCCTCTGTGTCACTCTTTGATTCTGCTGCAGCCTCCTTTGTCTTGGTTGCCTCGCCAGCCTTTTTGGCCTGCTTAGCCGGCTGCTCAATTACTTTTTCTTGCTTGGTTTCATTTGCTTGTTCGTCTGCCATTTCTATGTAACTCCTATTAACTAATGCTTGGTGGTAGCCGAAACTCCGCCGTCTCGTTTAACCCACCTCATGGGGACAACCACACAAGCAGTCTGCAATTTTCTCAAAACTGATTCTGGCAGCTAAACTTATACAGCCCTAAGCTGCCTGTTTTTCTCCCTGTTCAATGATAATCTTTATACAACCAGCCACAATCTGCGCAGGTGAACCGAAGGTTCCAACCAAAGCCGACGCTGGTGACTGCACCGTTGCTGCAATTTTGCTTCGCAGTTCGCCGCGAGTAGGCAATTTCGAAAGCTGTTTGGCTGAACTAGCATCCAAAACTGAGCCATCGAGAAAGGCACCTTTGACTTCTATGACCGGCAGCTTCTTGGTCCACTCAGATAGCTCTTTTACAGTATCGACAAGGCTGTCACCACCGTAAACGATAGCACACGGACCGCTAAACAGCACCATTGCTGGTTCCATCTGCTGACTGCACAACGCCTTTTTAAATAGTGAATTCTTGACAATAGACAATCTGATGCCTTTTTCTTTAAGCTGGCCACGCATGACGTTGTTGTCGACGCCATTGATACCCTTGGCACTAACGACCAAGAAATCTCTAATTTCCTCATCGACAATCTTTTTTTCAAGTTCGACCCGTAGCAGCCCTTTTACGTATTTGCTCATAGCGTCACCTGCAGTATTCAGTGGATAGCGGTCTTCGTCGCTCCAAACGCTTTCAATAATCTTTCACAGTTCTTCATCCGTACGGAAGAAGAACCGGCTGATTTCAAACACCCACAACAACATTGGGACTCATTGTTGCGGAAATCGAAACCTTCTTAATGTACGTTCCTTTTGCCGTTGCCGGTTTGATTTTCTTTATATGTGTAATGAATGCCTCTATGTTACCGATTAGCTTCTGGTTTTCGAAACTCTGCTTACCAACAACAACATGAACGTTACCACCGGCATCGTTCCTGAATTCGATTTTGCCTGCCACGAATTCGGCTACCGCTGTGGGGACATCGTCCGTGACCGTACCATTCTTAGGCGATGGCATCTTTCCCTGTGGTCCGAGGACTCTTCCAAGCTTGCCTACCTTACTCATAACCTTCGTCGATGCTACAGAGACATCGAAATCCATCCAGCCGTCCGAGATTTTCTTGATCAGCTCGTCACATCCAGCCTCGACGGCACCGGCTTTTTTGGCCGCTTCAATATCTGAATTCTCACAAAAAGCAATAACCTTTTTCTGCTTGCCTATGCCGTGAGGTAGAGAAATCGAACCGCGAATCGTTTGGTCAGCCTGCTTGGGATCAATGCCCAAGTGCATTACGCATTCTATGCTCTGATCAAACTTCGTAGACTCGAAAGATTTGACCTTTTCGACCGCCTCAATCAAGCTAACAGGCTCTCTGCTGAATTGCTGAGCTGCCCTCTTGTACCTATTGCTTTTGAACCTCATAGATAGTATCTCATAATTTGTAAAGATTGTTGCTTACACAATTCTATTCGTTGTCAATTATTTCGATGCCCATACTACGGGCAGTACCTCTGATAATCTTTTCGGCCTGGATTTTATCATAAGCATTCAGGTCTTTGTACTTTGTCTCGGTAATTTGTTGCAGTTGTGCGGTGGTGATTCTTCCAACTTTCTCCTTGTTTGGATTACCACTACCCTTTGCGATTTGAGCTACCTGTTTCAACAAGACCGCTGCAGGAGGGCTCTTGACTTCGAAAGTGAAACTCTTGTCGCTAAAGACAGTAATCACAACCGGTACTATCGTACCATTAAGGTTTTTCGTTCGCTCGTTAAACTGCGAGACGAACTGACCGATATTGACGCCATGCTGACCCAGAGCCGGTCCTATCGGCGGTGCCGGTGTTGCCTGTCCACCAGATGCCTGCAACTTGATCTTTACTGCAACTTCTTTCGCCATTTTTTATCCTTTAATGTGCGACTGTCCTACGCACATATCCGCGGCACTGCAAACAACTGACAGAACTATATTTTTTCAATCTGCCAATATTCTATATCCAACGGTGTGCTTCGGCCGAATATCGTGACGATGACTTTAACAATGCCTCGCTCAGAGTCGATTGAGTCAACCGTGCCCTCAAAATTTTCAAACGCACCTTCGCGGATCTTGATCTGGTCACCTTTCTTGAACTCGACTTTGATACTCGGTGCTTCCTCAGGTTTTTCCGCCTCCAAAAGCATCTTGGCCACATCGGTATCTCGCATAGGAGTGGGGATTCCTTCTGTGCCGATAAAATCACCCACCCCGGCGGTTGCCTTGATCATAAACCAAGCCTTTTCCGGAACCCGTCTATCATCGGTCGGCTCCATCTCCATAAAAATATAGCCTGGATACAATTTCCGCTTATGGACGGTCTGCTTGCCCCCACGGATGCGTTTAATCTGCTCAGTGGGAACCTCTATTCTGCCGATAATATTAGTTAAATCCTCCTGTTCAACCTTTTGTGCAAGGGCATCTCTGACCTGCATTTCTTTGTTTGCCGCAACTCTTAATACGTACCAATACATAATGCTGCTTACGGTCCAAAACTCCCGTGTGATTACCAATGCCACAACATAGATAACAATCTGTATAAATTACTGTTGGCCTGGCCTCGCCAATACGCTCACATCCAACTCAGCGTAACAGTTGGTTAAAGAATAATCGAAAAGCAATGTCCGTAGCTCCAAGTAACGCAGCCATAATAATCACAACCACAATAACTATGAACGTAGAGACCGCTATTTCTTTTCTACTCGACCAGTTTACCTTTTTCATCTCACCCTCAGCAGCAATCATAAAATTGGCTACCGAAGGTACGTTAGACAACCAATAGATCAAAATAGCTAAGGTAACAAACAAACCAGCAGGAACCATCGTCTCAATCCATAATCCCAGATCATTGGCCTGCAAACTACTGTAAAGGCGGAAACAACCCAATCCGGCGATTATTGCCGTGACGAAACTACTGCAGAGCCTCGTATACTTGCCCTGTCCTTGCTTGTAAATTCCGAAAATCAAGTTAAACCAATCCTCAGCCTACCTATAAAGACTATAGACAGTTATTTCTTATTAAGAGCAGGCCAGGAGGGAATCGAACCCCCAACCTTCGGTTTTGGAGACCGATGCTCTGCCGAATTGAGCTACTGGCCTGTTCATTAGTTCGCCTCGTCCATTACGCCGCACGGGGGAGGGGCAATTGGTCCTACTTACGCCGTAATTTATGAACAGTGCGCTGACGCTCGGTCTTGCAGAACTTCTTGAGCTCTAATTTCGGCGTACCCTCTGCTAAACTGACGCTTGTGCGATAGTTCATTTGGCTACACTGTCTGCACTCGAGCCAAACATATTCCCGCTTGCTCTTTTTTTTCTTAGCCATACAAGGTTAATCCCCACAAAATAGTCCTGCCAACCTGAGAAAAATGCCATCACAGGTACACTTCCACTGTCAGCATGAACCATAGTGAGGCTCGTTGAGTCCAACAGTTTCCTGGGACACTATTAGGCAAGAATCTTAGTTACTACACCGGCACCAACCGTTCGTCCGCCCTCGCGAACAGCAAATCGAAGTCCTTCCTCCATAGCGATCGGGGAAATAATCTCCACCTCCATTGTAATGTTGTCGCCCGGCATACACATTTCGGCCTTCTTTCCATCGGGGGCCATTAATGCGAGCACCGAGCCTGTAACATCGGTAGTTCTGAAATAGAACTGGGGCTTATAGCCGGCGAAGAAGGGCGTGTGCCGACCGCCTTCTCCCTTGGTTAACACATAAACTTCGGCAAGAAACTTTGTATGCGGAGTAATACTGCCAGGTGCTGCGACGACCTGTCCTCTCTGCAGTTCTTTCTTTTCAACTCCCCGCAGTAGTACGCCAATGTTGTCACCGGCCAGGCCCTCGTCGAGTGTTTTATTGAACATCTCTACGCCGGTAACAACGGTCTTGCGGGTCTCCTTTGACAAGCCGACGATTTCAATCTCCTCACCGACACGCACCTTACCGCGTTCGGCTCGACCGGTACCAACCGTGCCGCGACCTTTGATTCTAAAGACATCCTCAACCGGCATAAGAAACGGCTTATCAATATCGCGAGGCGGAATTGGGATGTAGTTATCCATCGCTTCGAGGAGTTCCACAATCGACTTGCAAGCAGGGTCATCAAGGCTCTCAGCCTTCATTGCCTGGATTGCGGACCCGCGGATCAACGGCGTCTCATCGCCCGGGAATTTATATTTATTCAGCAGTTCTCTTATCTCCAATTCGACCAAATCGAGTAGTTCGGGGTCATCAACCAAGTCCACCTTGTTGAGAAATACCACTATGCTTGGCACATTAACCTGGCGAGCAAGAAGGATATGCTCGCGAGTCTGAGGCATTGGGCCGTCAGCTGCGCTGACCACCAAGATCGCGCCGTCCATCTGTGCCGCACCTGTGATCATGTTCTTGACATAGTCCGCATGGCCCGGACAATCTATATGGGCGTAGTGGCGATTCTCCGTCACGTACTCCACGTGCGCCGTTGAGATCGTCAGAATCTTGGTTGGATCACGCCGGCCTTGAGCCTCGGATGCCTTCGCGATTTCGTCATAAGACTTGAACTTCGACAGGCCTTTGAATTCCATCACCTTCGTCATTGCGGCCGTCAAAGTTGTTTTACCATGATCCACATGACCGATCGTTCCAACATTGATATGTGGTTTTGTCCGCTCAAATACCGCCTTAGCCATCTTAATTTGAACCTCCAATGTGCCAGGTTAGTACTTACACCATACTAATAATGAATATCTTATTCCTGTAAAACCATTCCCAAATCTTACCTTCTCTATAATTAACTCGCCCCCAGGATTGCCAGCATCCCACCCTAAAATCGTTTATACCCAAGCTACCCTTAGGTGCGGGACAAGCCATCCTGGCTTGATTCGCTTTCATTCAGCTGCTGATGGGACTCGAACCCATGACCTCGTCCTTACCAAGGACGCGCTCTACCAACTGAGCTACAGCAGCAATATCAAATACTATGCACCACTGACTTGAAGATGAAAACACGGTGCGTAAAAGCAAATTTCGCCCTCTATGCTTACACAGATAAATTTATCCAGTTACCAGAACAACAATCATTTCATTGGTATTTTCAGTATAAACATAGTAAGTTACAGCAACAGGCCTCCGAGTACAAATACAAAAAAGTGAAAAAAATGCAAAAAATTAAAAAAAACCCCCCATGACATTTCCTGGTAAAACTCTATTTGGCAGGAAATCTAACAAAACTCTATATGCGCCCTAATTTCCTTCTTCATGTCCCGGGACTGTCCGTATCCTGACTTTCAGCAAGATGCTCAGTCCAACGATTCAGTTGTTCTTTCCACATCGGTCTCGTCTCCAGCCCACCGACGTTGATTTTTTTTAATGCCGCTAACAAGACATTTCCATCAGCAGGTGCACTTAGCTTGCCAAGATACTCATCAATCGAGCGTACAATCATACTATCAGAACCTAAGTCCCTGTCCAACAAGCACTTCTTCACAATCGTAGCTGCTTCCTGAATCTTAGCCAACTGAAGATACAGGATTAGCAAGTCTGATAAAGCCGCCTCTTTCTCATCCCTTGTCTGGGCATCTTCACATACCGATTGTAAATACTCCATTGCCTGCTCAAATTCGCCTCTTTCAGCGTAAAGACGAGCTAATCTGGCTCTGATACTTCCGAGCATATCCTTGATATTCTCGTTGACCGCCTTTTGCCTTACTATCTCAAGAAAAGAGATTAGCTGATCGTTGGATAGCCGGTTTTGGGCAGATTCTGAGTCGAATCTGGCCATCCATTCTTTTAGTGCATCGATCTCGGAACGCTTGAATATCCTCAGCATCGCTTGCCACGCCGGTTCACCTTCTGAGTTTAAGCCAATTTTCTCCATTAGCCAATCCAGGTCCTCCCTGCCTCCGACTTCGCCGGCCAGCTCAATCAGCTTTTTTCTGACCATGATGGAGTGGTCATTAATTGACTCTATCCTCAATCTTTTCAGCGCGGCTGCTTTGTCAATGTAAACAAGCCCAACCACCGCAGCCTCACGAACCCGGTTTACATCCGCACTCAAAGCATTTTCAAACAAAGGTCCAAAAAGCTTCGCTGCCTTGGCTCTGCATGCGCTACCTGGTGCGCATAATCCAGCCATTGCACTAAGCAGTTCTCCACGAAGAGCCCCATCAGAAGGACTTTTGGCCTGGCTATATCTTGCTAAGAGCAAGTCAAGATATCTGTCAACTTCGGTTGATTCTAATCCATTCTGCTCAAGCAGTCTTTTCATAACCTCGGCGCCTTTTTGCGCTTTGCTGGAGTCTTGGTCGGCAAGGTATTCAGTTGCCCAATTCAAGGTCTCATTTCTCGCTTGCTCAGAGATTTTAACCGGCGAATTGGGCAAAAACGCAAAGTAGCAGGCCCAGCCAAGTGCGGCGAATAACTCCATTTTAACCTGTTCATCCTGCTCTACCTTAAGCTGAGCCAACAGTTGCTCAGCAGAGTTCAATTCTCCCATTATTGATAAAATCCGAGCCGTCCTTAGTCGTACTTCGGGATGTTGGTCTGAAATTAGGTTCACCAAGATAGGGCCAAGCTCAGTAGGCAGCTTGGGATTTGGTCTGGTACCTACGCGGTCTTGACGAATTTTCTCCAAGGCCCATAATTTTACAGATGATTCGGAACTACCCAGATGTTCTGTCAAAAACTTACTTTTGGCGGCATCATCGCCGATACTATCATATATCTTACCAAGTGCCGTCAGGTATCGCTCTTGCCATAGGTTGACCTTAGCACGCAGATTACGCACCTGTTCCTGCTGACGAATAAGCCAATCTCTAAGAAACTCATCATTGCTTTTGATCTCGAGTTCCATGATGATCCGTTCGCGGGTTTCAGAGTCTGTGCCTGCCGGTATACCAAGCCAAATTAGAGCTCGCTCTGCAGCGGCGGATACCTGCTTATCAGGGTCGTCAACCAATCTAATGAGTCTGATAACAGCCCTTTTATCCGGCTGGAGTCTCAGGGCGTATATGGCATTTAGCCTTGTTGATATCGGCGTTGAGATATCCGCTGCAATCTTGCTAAGTGATTCACCGACAACGTCATATCCGTAAATTAACATTGCCTCAGCGGCCATTTGAGCCTCAATGCTAACCTCACTGTAAACAACATCGAGCAGAGGCTGAACGAAGTCCTCCTTACTCGGGATGGATTCTTTCGCCGACCTTGCTTGAATCAATACCTTGCAGACAGCCATTCGCGCGTTGCCGTTCTCGGTCTGTTTCAAGGCATCAAGCAGAATTTCTCTGGCCACAGGGCTTTCATTGAAAAGGATTTCAGTAGCTGCTTCAACACGGATTTGCTCGCTTTTACCTTCAAACAAGGTGCTCTTGTAAATTTTTAACTGTCTTTCAAGTTCAACTTCAGCGGCTGGTTTATCGATAATATCATCTGATAACGCAGGATTATCCTGCCCTACACCTACCTGCTGGCATCCCATCGCTAAAAGCAGCACCGCTATGTAGAGCCGTTTCGCACTCATCCGGATAATCCTGTGTAGCTTTCCGATTGCCATGTCATGTAACATAATAACGGTGATATTGTGGCTAAGTCAATCATTTGACGGCAGATTCAGATACACACATAGCTAATGTAACTTATTTGCCTGTACTTCGCTATATAGCATTTCCTCTCATGGTCTTGGATGATACTTTTTGTGAATACTTCTCAATCTTTCCTGGTCAACATGGGTATATATCTGGGTTGTTGCAATATCAACATGTCCAAGCATTTCCTGAATGCTTCTTAGATCCGCTCCACCGCCGAGTAGGTGCGTTGCGAAACAGTGCCGAAGCGTGTGCACAGATAGATTCCGCGGCATACCTGCACGGATTGCGTATTTTTTTACCAATCTCCAAATTTCAATACGGCTGAGCGGACGGCCTGTTCGGGATAACAGCAGAAAATCACAGCTTTCAGTACTTGCGAGCTTGGGACGGAGATTTTGCAGGTAATCGGCAACTGCAGCGATGGCGGTTTTGCCGACGGGTATGACTCGCTCCCTGCTGCCTTTTCCGATGCATCGAAGATATCCGATGCTAATGTTCAAATCGGAGGTCTTAAGGTTTGCCAATTCCTCGGCACGAACTCCTGTGGCGTAGAGCAATTCGAGCATTGCCTTATCACGAAAGTAAAAAGGTTCGCTCTGACACGGAGCGTTCAGAAGGTTGACAACCTGTTTTTTGCTGCAAATAATGGGTAGTTTCTGCCAGGTTTTCGGGCTTTCAAGAATTGCTGTGAAATCATCCTCAATAAGGCCGGTTAATCTGGCAAATCGTAAGAACATCCTTGTCGCAGCGAGGGAACGCTTGATTGAGCTTTCGCTTCTTTGAGCTTCGGCGAGGATTCGAAGGTAACGTTGGATATAAATGGGCTTAATCTGCTTTAGCTGGCTTATGTTCTGCGATTTGCAATATTGAAGGAAGCTCTTTAGATCCCTGCCATAAGCCAAGACAGTATTATTGGACAGGCCCGCCTCAACGGTTAAATAGTCAAGAAACGTCTTGGTTTCCCGACTCAGCGGTAAAGACAGTAGTTTTTGCCCAATGGATTGAATTTGGACAGAAAGCATTTCTCGAGGCCCAATGCTCAATTTGCGCGCCCGGCAAGCAACTATTATTTATTGCCTGGCTTCCGATTAAAATATCGGTTTGATTAGAAGCTTTGCTTTAACTGCAGGTTCATGAAGTCGGATATTGTACTATCGACTGCTTTAGGACTATAGGCGCCAAAGGGCCGAGTTGAAGTGCCGTAATCGTCCCAGGAAATGTGGTTGAAAGTGATAGAAAACCGGCCTATTTGCCGATGAGAAATTGAAACCGTCGACAAGGATTGCAGACTTGTGTGATTTCCGAAAGGTCATCTAAGGCACAATAGTCGCCAAGACTTATGCCTCTGAAATTCTCCCACAATACTTGGAATGATTATCCAAAACCAGTCGTGTTGACTTTCCCCCGCACAAGACTACAATTTCTGGCTCGTTAAATGCAAATAATCCCAAGGTGCGTATTAATATGGAATTCAAACTCGCTCCACCGGATTCAAAATTGTTGTCTTTTTTTCTTGCAACCCGGCCAAAGTTCCTTATTGCCAGTGCTGCTCCTGTCTTGGTTGGCTCGACCCTGGGTTACGCCATGGTAGAAACCTTCCAGCTTGGCCTTTTCATCCTTGCACTTCTGGCGATTATGGCTCTTCACGCAGGTGCCAATATTACTAACGATTATTTCGATCACATTTCCGGAAACGACTGGGTCAACAAAAATCCAACGCCGTTTTCCGGAGGTCGCCGCTTCATCCAAGAAGGCATTCTCTCTCCTCAAGCAACAATACTCGCAGCGCTTGCTTGCCTTGCCATTGGGTCGGCGCTGGGCGTCATAATTGCTGTTCTGACAAAAAGTGTTTTTATTCTGCTGCTCGGCCTGGTAGGACTACTGGGCGGTTTCTTTTATACTGCGCGCCCTATCCAGTTGGGCTATCGAGGTATCGGCGAGTTTTTCATAGCACTTCTTTTCGGCTTGTTACCCGTCTATGGCTCATACTACCTACAAACACAAACAATTGACACCGTGCCTATTTTCCCCTCGCTGATTGTGAGCATACTCATCTTCCTGGTCATTCTCGTGAATGAATTTCCTGATCTTATCGCTGATGCCCAGGTGAACAAGCGAACACTTATCGTTTGGCTCGGCGTACCAACTTGTGCCTGGATTTACAGAGCAACGCTGACTGGAAGCTTCGCTCTGGCAGCACTTATGCTCACAGAGGATCGCATGTTTTTTGCGGGGCTGTTTTATCTGTTCACTCTGCCGATGGCGGTTTTTGCAATAAAGTTGGTGAACGCGAAGGATCTAACCGAACCCGGCTACTACCGTGCCAATCAAAACACGGTTCTTTTATATACGGTAGGCACTTTGTCTCTTACCGCCGGCTTTGTCGTGTGGCGCCTTGTCTAAGTCTATGCAGGATGTGAGTGCGTAGTCACACAGCACCAAATACCTCACTTAATCAGCTTTATGATTTCGTCAAGTTCATTGGGTGCTTCAATGAGTGGGTTGCTGAATTGACCGAGTTTGTCTTTGTGGTAATTGACGGTGATATTGGGGTCTTTTAGCGGGTGACCAGTCAGCACACATGCAACGCGGTCATCAGCGGCAATAATACTTTCAGCCCGCAGGTGGCGCAAACCTGCTATCGTCGCCGCTGAAGCAGGCTCGCAACCAAGTCCATATTTGCCAATTATCGCTTTTGCGTCGCAAATTTCCTCGTCGGTCACCGCAAGGACAACACCATCACATATATCAATCGCCCGCAGGCATTTCTTGAGATTAACAGGACGAGCAATCTCTATTGCTGAAGCGCAGGTATGCGGCGAAAAATTCCGCGCAGTCAATTCGGCGTAATAATCGTCGATGATTTTCTGCTCGACTCTGCCACCATTCCAGGTGAGTTTCTTTCCATTGACAAGGTCGGTGAGTGTGTCAGCACCGGTGGCGTTTATGATTGCCATTCGCGGTATTCGGTTAATCAGGCCGAGTTGTTTCAACTCGTGGAATGCTTTACCAAATGCGCTGGAATTGCCGAGGTTTCCGCCCGGCACGATTATCCAGTCTGGCACCTCCCAGCCGAGGCTTTCGATGATTCGGTACATTATGGTCTTCTGGCCCTCAAGCCGAAACGGATTTAATGAGTTCAGTAAATAAAGTTTCAGCTTTGAGCAAACCTCTTGGACTCGCCGCATACAATCGTCGAAGTCACCATTTATCTGGATAGTCTGCGCGCCATAATCCATTGCCTGGCTGAGTTTTCCAAAGGCGATTCGACCGGAGCCTATAAAAACGGTGCATTTTAGTCCGCAACTATGCGCATATAGTGCCACCGAAGCTGAGGTGTTTCCTGTCGAAGCGCACGCGCAGGATTTTGCCCCCACCATCATTGCATGGCTGAACGCCGCAGCCATGCCGTTGTCTTTGAACGAGCCGGACGGATTCAGTCCTTCGTATTGAAGGTAAAGACATCCTGTCTTCATATCGACGTATTTCGCTACGGCGTCGTTTCGCTGCAGGATTGTCTGTCCCTCGCCTATAGTTACTTTATATTTATCGGGGCAAAAATCCAGCATCTCACGAAATCGCCACACGCCGGAGAAATCCAGTGGTTTGTCTCTGTTTGCCCAGCGTTTGGCGAATTTATTAAGCTTATCGGGTACAGGGATCTTATCCCAATTGTACTGGGTGTCCAGAAGCTCTCCGCATTGCGGGCATTTGAACAAACTCTTTCCGCAGTCAAACTCGGCCCCGCAATCCGGATTGATGCACTTTTGAAAAGCAGCTTGTATTTTACTTGATACTAGCATCGTCAGAGCATATCACAAAAAGGAACTTTCACTACTTTAATTCGGCTCAAAAGGCCGTTTTCTTAACTGCTGCTACCAGATAATTATAAACGGCGATTCTGGTTTTTAGTACAGAAATTGGCTTTGATTGGGTTTGTTTTCCCGAAGCCGGAAGGCATAGTTGATTTTCATAATCCTTTTTAGAATAGAAGTTTAAGTTCATTTGGGATTTTCGGAAATTGGGTTTGTTTTGCATAATAGATCATTATTCGTCGCTCGTATCTCGTATTTCGTATCCTTCGATTACACTCCCCGAAGACAGCGAGGGGCAAGCAGGACAGTTCTTGTATATCATATTTCGTATTTCGTGGTACGTTGTGAGTGGTTAATTGGTTAATTGGCATTTCACATTACGGGTTCAGTTGTCTGATGAGTTTGAGTCTTTGAAGCTCGAATATCGTTTTGTACAGGCTGTGCTCTATTCGGCGTTCATACATCAATAGCCGTTCGAGCACCCTTGCATTTGAGAAGTCCTTTATGGCCATACGGCCGAGAGCAAGATGAGCAGCGGAGGTGGATGGGGCGGACTGCGATTGGTCCTGGTTTTTGAAAAACAGGGATTTGGTGAGTTTTGCTAATGGGGAGGAGGTTCCATCTGCTCTCAATGCGTCTATGGCCTGGTTCTGGATTCGTCCAGTGCGTTTGAGCCGCCATGAGAGAGTGACAATGCGTTCTGCAAGCATAGATTCCATGGGGCTGGCCGGTACCAGTTCGGCGAGCATCTGTTCGCGGTAGAGGTCAAAATCAGCCTGGCTTTCTGAGCTGATTATTGCCTGACGGGCCAACAGGCCGTGTTTGATGGCGTTTTGTGAGACGGCGGCCTTGCCCTCGCTGGTGCGTGGGCCGGTCGATTTTTGGGAGTTACGACGGTTGGCGAGTATTTGGGCTTCGGTGGTCATTATTCGTATCTCGTATATCGTATTTCGTATTTCGTATTTCGTGGTACGTTGTGATTGATTATTCCCCTAAGGGGTTTCCGCTTCGCTCCAAGATTAGTGGTTAGTGGTTAGTGATGCGTGATTCCAATGGAGCAGCGGCCTTTGCGAAATACGAACCACGAGTCACGAGCGACGAATCTGTATCTGCTGATACTAAGACGTGCGGTTCTCCGCGTGCTTCCCGCTCCTGGCGGGAGTTATTCCCACCCCAAATTCGTTGTTATTATACCAAATTCTACCCGTTTTTTCAATGAAAAAATGTCTCGATGCTGGATACTGGATACTCGTTGCTGGATACTCGATGCTCGATTCTGGATACTTCGTCATCGAGCTTTGCGTTTCGGCCGTTGCTCCGCAGGATGCCTTACGGCATTACAGAGAGAACACAGAGATTTTATCTTTTTTTATTAACTGCGAATTATCGCAGGTTTCTTCATTTTCTATGTTCTATATAATACCTAAGATACTTAGGTATTCCTATTATCATACGGCTTAATACTTAATTTTAGATACAGCCTATAAATATGGGAGTTTTGATACCTAAGATACTTTGGTATTGGAAACAAGCTTGTTCATGTTCTTTGAAAAAGCGAGCCATTCGGTTCGGTTTGCCAGAAGTAGCCTTTTGCCTTTTGTGGTTAAAGAATAATATTTTCGCTTTCTTGAAGGTCCAGCAGGTTTCCATCTGCCTTTAATCAGTCCCGCTTTTTCCATCTTGCGCAGGGCTGTATAAACGGCTGATTGACGCCATTGGAAAAAGCC
>Ga0307427_1000176_pt1 | contig 47183 bp, 42 predicted proteins | sample SalMarWE160190MG_FD_202162 | JGI IMG/M metagenome (GOLD analysis project Ga0307427, IMG submission 202162) | Salt marsh sediment microbial communities from the Plum Island Ecosystem LTER, Massachusetts, United States - WE1603-190 | ecosystem: Environmental > Aquatic > Marine > Intertidal zone >...
ATTCAAATAGACCATGGGCTAGGGTTTTAAAGAATTTTATTCATCCCCAAGGAGTTCTTTGATTTGTTTATAAATATGGAAAATCTTGACAGTAACTGGTAAAACCGGCAGGTTTGCTGTTTTGATGGCATTGGGTTAATATATACTAGTTCAAAAAAAGTAATCTTGAACACCGACTTTCATATAAAAACCTCATATTGTCCATAGATTTCTTGAAAAGTGAGAGTAAAAACCTGGAGTATGTATGCGCCTTGTCATCACATTTATTAATTCAACCGTCTCAATATTGACACTGTTGATATTTATTTATTCTTTGTTGGGATTTTTTCTCAGACCTTATCATCCCATTCGTCAGGCATTGGGGCAGATTATTGAACCAATGCTTATGCCCATACGCAGGAGGGTGCCGCCGTTGGGTGGGTTGGATTTCAGCCCGTTGATTTTAATGATTATCTTACAAGTGTTGGGATCATTATTGACAGCTGTATTGCGGAATTTTATTTAAAGGTCATGACCCGCCAAACATGATGCGACCGCAAGACGGACAGAAATAAATTGTATTTCCACCTCGAATGATCTGCAAGTCCCCCGGGGGCAAAGCCTGACCGCAAATGCTACAGCCGCCTTCAGAGACAGCTGCAACAGCGATGCCGTGTTTTGATTTCCTCAGCCTTTGGTAAAGATTTAGCGCTTTAGGTGAAACTGATTGCAAAACAGCTTCTTTCTCACGCGATAAACGTTTCAATTCTTCATCCAACTTTGATTTTTCACCCCTCAAATCCGCTTTTTCTTCGACAGAAGTTCCTTCAGCTTGTTTAAGGTCTTTTTCTGCTTGCTGGACTGCTTTTTCAGCTTCCTCATTAGCAATCATCGCTTCCAACTGCTCATCTTCCAGTTCGGTAATATACTTTTTTAGCGCTTCAGATTCCATCTGCAAGTCCTGAAGTTCCTTAGGGTTATTAATCTTTCCACTGTACATTGAAGATTGGGTTGTTTTTCGTTTAATGCGCTTTGCCTCAACTTCCCCCTCAATTTTCTGCAGCTCGATCCTTTTCTGTTTTGCCTTTGCTTGTGCTTTCTCCAGGTTTTTCTGTGCACGATTGATGCTTTCATCGTTACTTAACAACTGTTCGATTTCATCGAGTCTTGTCTTTATCCTGTCAATTTGCGTGTCTAACTCTTGTAAACGAAAGAGATTGAGAGTTTCACTCATGAATGCAGACCTTTCAGTTCATAAAAAATTACCACTCGGAGTAATTCTCCTTACCCTAAAGGATGTTCAGCCCTTTCTATTTTATCATTAACCTTCTATTTATTTTTAGGTCTTTGGATGATGAGGCAAAGATAAACAATATAAAAAAACGGAGCATAAAATTGAACATGCAATGAAAATTGTATGAACTAACTTCTCTTTGCAAAGGAATTTAAACAAGAGATAAAAATTAAGTTGAAAATATGCTAAATAATTAGTGATATACTTATAAAAGATGTAAGAACACAGCTCACTTAATATCGATTGGTCACATGTGAGAACGATTAAGATATAATCTGCTTAGAACAAATTTGTTTTTACTTATGGTATAATTGCGACGATTAATTGGTAATGTTTCCATTACCAATATTCTTTAATAAGGAGTATCACTTGGCTTTTTCTCCCCTCAATTGGTTGTTGGGGCTATTTTCCCTCGATATCGGCATCGATTTAGGTACTGCAAACACATTGATTAATGTCCGCGGGAAGGGCATTGTGATCAATGAACCTTCCTGGGTGGCTATTGATCGGCGAACCAGAGAACCCCTGGCGATTGGTACGCAGGCAAAAGCGATGGTTGGTCGCACACCAGCGAATGTGATGGCATTGAGGCCTTTACGCGATGGCGTGATTTCCGAATATGATATTACACAGGCAATGCTGGAATATTTTATTGGTAAAGCCCACCAGCAAAGCATTGTCCCTCTGCCTAAACCCCGTGTTGTGGTTGGTATCCCCTCAGGAGCAACAGAGGTGGAAAAGAGAGCTGTTTTTGATGCGGCAATGGCAGCCGGCGCAAGAGAAGTGTATATGATTCACGAGCCGTCCGCCGCAGCGATCGGAGCAGGGCTGCCAGTTAACGACGTACAAGGAATGATGATTGTGGATATCGGAGGTGGGACGACTGAGGTTGCCGCTATTGCGATGGGAGGGATTGTTGTCTCGCGGTCTTTACGTGTGGCAGGGGATGAACTTGACCAGGATATTATTAACTATGTACGTAATAAATATAACCTGTTCATTGGCGAGCGCATGGCGGAAAGGACGAAAATCGAGATAGGGTCTGCTTATCCCCTCAAGGAAGAGCGGACAATAGATGTTCGGGGGCGCAATCTGGTGACAGGATTGCCTGAGGCGATAGAGATTTCTTCAGTGGAAATTAGAGAAGCTATTTCCAGTTCGATTAATGTTATTGTGAAAACAATTCGCGATGCTCTGGACGAAGCACCGCCAGAAATCATCGCTGATTTATTAGACAGTGGCATTTGCCTTGCGGGTGGAGGCTCTAAGCTCACCAGTTTGGCAGAACGCCTTTCTAACGATCTGAAGGTGCGAGCATGGGTTGCAGAAGATCCCATGACTTGTGTGGCACGGGGGTGTGGTTTAGTACTGGAAAATAAAGATGAATATGAGAGTTTTCTGGTTGGATTGGAAAGAGAACCTGCTAAACGGACTTTATCTTAAACCTTGACTTCTTTTTCAACATCGTCTAAAGTACTTTATTGCGATCCAGTATTTGATTCCAGGATCCATCTATTATGAAACCCTTCAGGAGCAATCACCTTCAAACAATTATGATCATAGCTGTTGTCAGCGGACTGTTATTCCTCGCGCTAAGCGGGTACCTGACTCCTGTTTTCAATCTGACATTGAATCCTTTGATCTCATTTCAGAGCTGGCTTTCTGTCCGTTACCTGTCCATGCGTGATTTCCTGACTGCTCCCCGTGACGTAACCCAGCTTCGTGAGGAAAATGCGCTGCTTGAATCTCAGGTGACTCAACTCCAAACACAGTTGATCGAGATGGAAGAACGTTTGGCGGAAGCTCAGGTGTGCTTTTCTCTGCTGGATTTTGGGCGTACGAATCCGCAGTATGAATACATCGCTGCAACGGTAATTGGACGTGAGATAAGTCCTTTCCTGCAATATATCATCATAGATAAAGGGTCTGAAGACGGCGTCCGGCATGGGATGCCTGTGGTGACTCAACAAGGCTTGGTTGGCAGGGTGGACGCTGTTATCGCTAATGCGTCAAGGATAAAATTGATTACAGATTCCACCTCTGTGGTTAACGTCTTCCTTCAATCCGCGGGAACAGAAGCGCAGTTATTAGGTTCTCTTACCGGAGATCTTTCGTTGGACATGATCCCTCTGGAAGAGACAATTGAACCAGGTGATGTGGTGTTGACTTCTGGATTGGGAGGGAATTATCCCCCCAATATCTTTATTGGACAAGTATTATCCGTCCAGCAGCGGGAAAATGCCCTTTTTCAGACAGCGACGGTTCAGCCCATTGTGGATTTCACGAGTATTAATGCTGTCCTGGTCATCGGAAATTTCGAAGCGGTCGATATTTCACCACTGATACCTGAGGAGTGACTTTGATCCCTCATCTTGTGTGCGCCTTATCACTTGTGGTATTTTATATCCTGCAAACCACGATTTTTTCGCAAACCCCATTGCTTAATGGAACTGCCGATTTGATTTTACTCTTTTTGGCAGCATGGTCATTGCAGGAGCAAGCCAGGAACAGTTGGTTGTGGACGGTTATTGCAGGTTTGCTGATCAGCATCGTTTCTGCAATGCCATTTTTTGCTCCCTTGTTGGGTTATTTAGGTGTTATTGGAATCTCTAAGTTACTCCAGCGAAGGATTTGGCGGGCACCGATATTGGCTATGTTTATCGTTACATTATTAGGCACATTTTTCCAACATGCTGTTTATGTGATCGCGTTGCAAATCAATGGTGCTCCGGTTGCTTGGGGAGGGAGTTTGGATCAGGTGATCCTTCCCAGCGTCCTATTAAATTTAGTGTTCGCACTGCCGATCTATGCTATTGTGAATGATCTGGTTGGGCGAATTTATCCTTTGGAGGTGGAAACATGAGTGTGTTCCCACAAAGAAATGAAAAAATTCAACATTGGCGATTTCTTGTGCTGTACATCTTAATTGCCACAATCTTTGGGTTTTTCCTGCTGCGATTATTTGATATTCAGATCCTGCAGGGAGCTGATTTTATCGCACAAGCTGATGACAACCGGACAAAGGTCATTAATGAACCTGCTGTCCGAGGAACGATTTATGACCGAAACGGCTACGTCCTTGCTCAAAATGTCCCTTCTTACAATGTCGTTGTCATCCCTGGTTATCTACCTGAGGACGATGGGGATACTCAGGCTATCTTCCGCGAACTGTCAGAATTGATTGACATGCCCGTGAGCCAGGGTGAAACGGATGATGAGACCGTGAGGACTTTCACGCCCTGCTACGGCGATCTTGGCATCTCAGAAGTAGTCTACATTGCTACCACAAACTGGCCATATCAGGCGACCGCTCTGAAGTGCAATGTCCCTAAGGAAGTTGCTATGGTCGTTATGGAGAACCGAGAAGATTGGCCGGGCATTGACATCGTGGTTGAGCCGGTCAGGCAGTATCCCACCGGTAATTTAACCTCAGAAATTATTGGTTTCCTGGGCCCAATTCCTGCTGCGCTGGAAGACTATTATGTTGACCAGGGTTTTGTTGCCAATCGGGATAAGGTTGGTTATGCAGGAGTAGAGCAAACGCTCAATGACATCCTTGCCGGGAAGAATGGGACTCGTGTTGTGGAAGTGAATGTTGCTGGGGAGGAAATCCGCAACGTCTCTGAACCTGTTGAACCAATTCCTGGAAACGATGTTTATTTGACGATTGATACCCGTCTTCAAGCTGCTGCCAGGGAGGCGCTAATTGGCGAAATTGAATATTGGAATCAGTATTCCGGCAAGACTATATCAAACAGTGGTGTCGTCATTGCCATGAATCCCCAGACGGGTGAGGTGTTGGCAATGGTTTCTTATCCGAATTATGAGAACAACCGTTTGGAACGTATAATTCCAGCATATTATTACGAACAATTAAGTGTTGATCCCCAGCGACCATTATTGAATCAGGCAATATCCTCCGAATTCCCTCCTGGTTCTGTATATAAGATCGCGCCAGCGTTGGGGATTTTGAATGAGGGTGTTGTAACCCCTGAATATGAGATTGAATGCAAGGGCTCAATCTCGATCTTGCAAAGATTTTATGAAAATGATCCTGGAATCCCCATGATTTATTATTGCTGGGATAGGGGTGGGCATGGGATGGTGAACTTCATGTGGGGAGTGGCTTATTCATGTGATGTTTACTGGTATAAGGTGGGCGGCGGATATCAAGATGAGGTGCCGGGGAACGGGTTGGGAATCTGGCGGATGGGTGAATACGCCAGAGCGCTTGGGTATGGCTTACTGACCGGGATTGAATTACCTGGTGAAGCAGACGGATTGATTCCCGATCCAACGTGGAAGCGCATCAATAAAAGTGAGAACTGGGCGACTGGAGATACCTATATCGCCACGATGGGGCAGGGTTATGTCCTTGCTACACCGTTACAGGTTCTAAACTCCATTTCCACTGTCGCCAACGGCGGCAATTTAATGAATGTAACAGTGGTTAATAAGATCATTGATCCTGCTGGCACAGTCGTTCAGGAATTTCTGCCTAGTGTACGCTGGAATATCACGGAGGATCCTGTTATTAATGTTTACGAAGATAATGAGTTAACTGGGGAAAAGAAGACGGTGGAACCCTGGGTAGTTGAACTGACGAATGAGGGAATGCGGTTGGTGGTTACAGAAGGGACGGCAGAGGATCAGTTCATTGGAGACCAGAATGCAAGCGCCGGCAAGACAGGTACGGCTGAGTACTGCGATGATGTTGCTCAGGAAAAAGGTCTTTGTGACAGGGAAACCTGGCCTTCTCACGCGTGGTATGTTGGATACGCTCCCTGGGATAATGCTGAGATCGCTGTGATTGCATTTATTTATAATGGTACAGAAGGTTCAACTTTTGCAGCGCCCATCGTACGTAAAGTGATTGACGCTTATTTTGAGTTGAAGGCTACGGACACGGGAATCAATCCATAAAATGTCAAAATTTCGAGATGATATTGTATAATTCAATGCGTGATGTTTTTTATGCATTGTGAATCTATTATATGTGGTTGATATGAAATGAAAATTAAGGGTATTAAGAACGGCGTACTTGTCAATCTAGAAGAAGATCGGGACTGGTTGGATGTTAAAGACGATCTGATCAAACAGATTGAAGACAAGCAAGAATTTTTTCTGGGAGCGCGATTAATTCTGGATGTTGGAAACAATGTCTTAAGGGCAAAAGAATTAGGCGAACTTCGGGATATTCTGGCAGAAAAAGGTGTAATCCTGTCAGGTGTCTCGAGTTTATCCCTCGTCACTCAGGAGACAGCCAGATTGTTGGGATTAAAGACTGACCTGAAGCCGCCAAAGGTAAAGTCCACCAGTCATATTCAGCCTCTGGATACTGTCTTAGAGGGTGAGCCCGCGGTGATGATTCACCGGACGATGCGCTCTGGCTATAAGATTGCCTATCATGGGCATGTTGTTGTTTTAGGGGATGTCAATCCGGGCGCTGAAATCATTGCATCAGGCTGTGTGGTGGTCTGGGGTCGGTTGCGGGGAACTGTCCATGCCGGCGCAGAAGGGGATGAAGATGCTGTGGTTTGCGCATTGGACCTTTCTCCGATGCAGCTCAGGATAGCATCAAAGGTGGCTACAACGCCTAATGTTGAGGAGAAACCTCAGCCAGAGATTGCAAGCATTAAAGACGATAAAATTATTGCCGAGTTATGGCAATACTAACAAGGAGATATATGAAGGGAAAAGTAGTTACGGTAACATCCGGAAAAGGCGGTGTAGGAAAAACAACGACTACGGCTAATTTAGGGATGGCTCTTGCGTCCTTAGGTCACAAGGTCGTTTGCATTGATTCTGATATTGGTTTACGCAATTTGGATGTTGTAATGGGTCTCGAAAACCGGATCGTATATGATCTTGTGGATGCTGTTGAAGGACGATGCCGTCTGACACAGGCAATGATCCGAGACAAGCGTTTCCAAACGCTTTTCCTCATTCCGGCTGCACAGACCCGAGATAAGACGGCTATCGCGCCGAGTGATATGGTCAAATTATGTGACTCCCTGCGCAGTGAAGTGGACTGGATCATTGTTGATTCTCCTGCGGGTATTGAGCGCGGTTTTCGAAATGCAATAGCACCAGCGGATGAGATCCTTGTGGTCACCAATCCGGAAGTGGCGTCCGTCAGAGATGCAGACCGCATCATTGGCATTGTCGAAGCGGAGGAAAAGGGGCCGGCAAAGCTCGTGATTAACCGTATCAATCCGTCAATGGTGAAGCATGGAGATATGCTTTCCGCAGAAGATGTGGTGGAATTGCTCGCTGTTCCTTTAATCGGGATTGTGCCGGAGGATGAAGCAGTATTGATCAGTACGAATCATGGACAACCTGTTGTGCTTAATGAGAAAAGCAGAGCTGGGCGCGCGTTTCTCAATTTAGCGAGGCGTTTACAGGGTGAGGAAGTTCCCTGGATGGATTTAGATGCAAGAGGTGGATTTTTCAATCGTTTGGGAAAGTTTATTACTGGAGGAAATTAACATGGCTTCATTCTTTGAAAAACTTCTCGGTAAGAAAACATCAAGTGCAAATCAAGCGAAAGAACGCCTACACCTGGTTCTCATTCATGATCGTACCGATTTGAGTCCGGAGGATTTACAATCCATGAAAGATCGATTGATTCAGGTTATCTCTGATTATGTGAAGATTGATACCAATGAGACGGAAATACAAATTAAGACCGATGGGCGTGAACAAACCTTGATAGCTAACATTCCCTTACGAAATCCACGATTAAACAGCTAATGAATTGGTTCGAGCGCCTATGAGACGTGTAAGCAATATATGGCAAAACTTTGATTTCTGGTTGTTTGGGGCTGCCTTGATCCTCTCAATCCTGGGGATAGCATTAATCCGCAGCTCCATCGCTGGGAATATTGAATTAGTGGACCATCCTCAACGTCAGACAATATTTCTCGGCATCAGTTTGGTTGTCTTGTTCGTTGTGGCAGCTATCAATTACAAATATTGGATTACATTGATTCAACCCATGTATCTGGTGACAATTGGGTTTTTATTGTTCGTAAGGACTGCGGAAGCACGCTTTGGTGCTGTGCGTTGGCTTGAGGTCGGAACCATTCTTATCCAGCCTGCAGAAATCGCGAAAATTGTTCTAATTCTCGCTTTAGCGAATTTTTTCGCCAATAATTACAATGATGCTACCAAATCCAAGACCATTTTAAAAAGTGCCTTAATTTTGGGTGGGCTGGTTGTTTTGATTTTTCTTCAGCCCAACCTCAGTATGACTATAGTGCTCCTGGTGATTTGGGCTTCCATATTGTGGATTACAGGCATCAGGATCAGATTCATTTTAATTACAGTGGCATTGGTGATGTTTGTGATTGTTATTGGGCTGCTGACAGGATTCTCTTTTCTAGAGGAATATCAGAAAAAAAGAATTACTGATTTCTTGTTTCCAGATCCAGAAGCAAGCTACGGTGAAACTTATAATGTGGACCAGGCGTTGATCACGATTGGCACGGGAGGCTGGTTTGGGCAAGGATATAATCAATCCACCCAGGTACAGCTTCGTTTCTTAAAAGTCCGGCATACAGATTTCATCTTTTCGGTTTTGGCTGCAGAATTTGGCTTTGTGGGAACAGTTGTGGTGATCGTCCTCTTAATTTTAGTCATTGTACGCTGTATGCGCATTGCTCAAAATGCCCCTGATATGTTTGGCGCTCTGATCGCTTACGGATTTGGGGTCCTTATTTTTTTTCAGACGATTGTCAATATCGGTGTGAATCTGAACGTTATCCCCGTTACGGGCTTAACCTTACCTTTTGTCAGTTATGGGGGAAGTTCTTTGCTTTCATTAATGTTAGGTATTGGCATGGTTGAAAGTGTGGCTATGCGGACACCTAAACAGCCATAATAAACTTTTAGAAATTATTAAGAAAGCTTCTTGTCAGATACAGCTGGGTGAATTAACAAGACCGGAAGGGTAACATTTTCCAAACAATACTCAATAAGGGATTGACTCTCGATATTCTTGATATGCGGGAGGATGAACAAACCTTCTTTTAAGCCATTAATCCTTTGGATGAATCGGCCAAAATTGCGTGTAGTGTAATTATGGATCGAAATATTAATTTTGTTTTTTGAAGCCCATCTAACGATATCATGCTTCTTTTCTTGAAAAAAAGTTGGGTCATCATCCTGTAGAAGAATGATAATGTTTTCACCATCATCCAGGAGATCTCTGGCGGATTCGAGCGCCACCATCCCAGTAGGAGACTCATCAAAATGGACAATCATGGGATACCCAAGACTGTTATCTTCCTCAACAAGCAGCAGGGATTTTTGCCCCTTGCTGATTAATGCCTGTGTGGTGGAGCCCAGCTTTTGAGACTTCAGCGTATTTGTCCCTGCTTTGCCGATGACGAGTAAATCACAATTTTCGGACTCCTTTTCAATAATTTCCAGGACTTTTCCACGCTGAATTGAAAAATCACCCTTTAAGTTGGTTTGATTGATGAGTTTCTGAAAGGTTCGAATCACCCAACGGGATTGAACAATAATACCCCGAGTGATTCCATCTGTGGAGATTTCTCGTAATGTAGCTGAATATTCCCCCACCTCTTGGCGGAAGGGCATCTCTGCCAGGTTTAGTAATGTGATATCCTCAATGAATACGCCCTGTAGTGAGGCATTGTAATGCTGTGCCAGCTCAACAGCGGCTTGCAGAGCGGCATAACTGTGAGATGAACTATCTAATGACACCAGGATTCGATTTACACAAATGGGTTTAAAACCGTCACTCACTATCATTTTCCTTTTGCTTTGAAAAATCAGTCAGACGTTTAGCCATCTTTTCAAGGCGGGATTTAACCTTAGCGTTGATCGTTCCTTGGGGATAATGGCCTTCTTTATTAGGTATACCAGCTTCAACGCCGGTCAGAATTTCAATACCCTCATCAACATGTTCAACCGGGTAAATATGAAATTCTCCCGCACTGACTGAATCGATGACATCTTTACGAAGCATTAAGTGTTTGACATTGGATTTTGGAATCAGCACACCCTGGTCGCCTGTCAGACCACGGGCTTTGCATATATCGTAGAACCCCTCGATTTTTTGATTAACACCTCCGATAGCTTGCACCTGTCCGTATTGATTGACAGAGCCGGTGACCGCCAGGTTCTGTTTGAGGGGAGCTTCAGCGATGGCGCTCAACAAAGCATACAATTCGGTTGATGAGGCGCTGTCACCGTCTACGCCGCCATAAGATTGCTCAAACACGAGACTCGCTGACAGGCTTAAAGGAATATCTTGCGCATACCGACCTCTGAGGAAGCCTGCCAGGATCAGCACGCCTTTGGAATGGATGGGGCCAGCCATGTCCACCTCTCTTTCAATATCGATGACCTGTCCCTTTCCGAGGCTTATTTGTGCTGTGATTCGAGTGGGTTTCCCGAACATGAATGACCCAAGGCTGAACACAGAAAGCCCATTAATTTGGCCGATTTTCTCTCCTTTAGTGCTGATAAGGTTGATATTTCGCAGGATAGATTCCTGCACTTTCTCTCTCAATCGATCTGCCCGTTGAATCTTGGTATCAATCGCTCGTTGCACATCCTCAGCTGTTACTTGGTCTCGCTCCGATTGCGTTGCCCAATAATCGGATTCAATGATTAGTTCATTCAAATCCTGAAGCTGGGTATTCAGGCGTTCTGAGTCGGACACCTGACGTGCACTTTCTTCGATGATTCTTGCGACAGCAGCATTATTAAACGGCTTTGTCCCTTCTTTTTTTACAATGTTAGCGATCATCTCAGCATATAATTTCTGGTTGGTTTCGTTCCATTCTATCTCGCTCTCAAAATCAGCTTCCACTTTGAAGAGTTCTGAGAACTCAGGATCGTATTGAACGAGTAGATAATAGAGAATACGATCACCCACAAGTGCGATTTTTACATTCAGAGGGATGGGTTCCGGCTTTAATGACATTGTGCTGATCAGACTGAGCGCCTGTCCAAGAGATTCAATTTCTATTTCACCCGACTGAAGCGCTCGTTTCAGCCCTTCCCAGGCATAGGCTTGTGATAGAAGTTTGCGTGCGTCTAAAATGAGGTAACCGCCGTTTGCCCTGTGCAGCGCGCCTGATTTGATCATGCGGAAATCCGTCATCAGCGTGCCCATTTGGGCGTAGTGTTCGACCCGGCCTATCAGGTTGGGATAGGTGGGGTTGTTTTCAAAGATTACCAGCGCGCCTTCACAATTACTGTTGTCAACAAGGACATTGACCTTGAATTTCTCCATCAACGCCAATTCACCGCCTTTTCGTTGTTGAATGGCATTGATGAAACTGCTGGGCTCACCGCCATTGCTGGGTAGGAATTCATCAGCGTTATCAACGACTTGGTTCTGAATCTGCTTGACATGGTCTACGATTTCATCGTATTCTTTATATTTCTCGATGAGCTCATTGATTAGGCCCCCAATGACGAAATTCGCCATTTCTTTGTTCAGCTTATTGATCTCTTCCTTTGCCTCCCGCTGCCAGGCGGGTACTTGTTGAAGGATTTTCTGTAATTCTTCCTGGAGCCCTTCGATATTCTTTTGGATCTCCTCACGTTTGTCTTCTGTGAGTTGATTCACTTCATCTACAGACAGCACGCCTTCATCATCCGTTGGCGCAAAAGCTATCCCCGATGGTGTTTTGATCATCGCCAGGCTATTTTCATTAGCTTTCACTTGAAGGTTATTGAAGAGTTCGGATTGTTTTTCTTTAAAAGATTCGAAAACCGACTGACGTCGGTTTTGATATTCTTCGCTCTCGAATGCTGCTGAAAGGGCTGTGCGCATTTCCTCGATGAGTTCATTGATATCTTTTTGATATTGTGAACCCATCCCTGGAGGTAATTTGATCGCCTCAGGTTTGTCTGGATTATCAAAATCGTTAACATATATCCAATCCGGCGGCGTTGGGTCTGATTTGGCTTTTTCTTTGAAAAATTCCTGAACAATGTCTTTTTTACCTGTACCGGTAGGGCCGAGAACGAAAATGTTGTATCCAGGGCGGGAGATGTTCATACCGAAATCAATGGCTTTCGAGGCGCGTTCCTGCCCGACGAGGTTAATAGTGTTATTGATTTCACTTGTGAGAGTGAACCCCAGGTTTGCAGGATCACATTTTCGATATAACGCTTCTGGTTTCAGCTCATGAAATTCCGGCATGTATTGACTCCTTTGAATAATTCTTCGGTGTGATTAAATTTTACCTTGAGAGAAATGAAAACTAAAATGGTTCATTATTCCTTGACATCTTGTCACCCCATTTTATCCTTAAAGACAACAAAATCACTTGCTACTTTAAAGGGTATTTGGTAAAATATAGCCCACGTTAAATGATGGGGGTTCGTCTAATGGCAGGACAGCAGACTCTGAATCTGTTTATGGAGGTTCGAATCCTTCACCCCCAGCCTGGAAAAGCCCGGATATCCCGGGCTTTTTGTCATATCTATCCTCTTTTGAGGTAATTTGGGACGGAACCTGATATCAATTATAATTTATGCAATCTATGGGCGATCCAATCTGGAGGCAAGCATTGAAGAAAAACTATTTATATGTCACCGTCTTTTTTTCAGGCATGACGGCATTAGCGGTCGAATTATCTGCCTCTCGATTGTTAGGCAATGTGTATGGCAGCAGTAACCTTGTTTGGGCATGTATTATCGGTTTAATTCTAATTTACCTGACACTGGGATATTGGCTGGGAGGCAAGCTCGCTGATAAATATCCGGATTATCGAATCTTTTACCGCATTCTCATGTGGGGGAGTTTCACCGTTGGTTTGGTGCCTATAGTCTCAAGACCGGTACTACGGGTCTCTGCGAATGCGTTTGACCATCTTCAAATTCCTACTATGGTGGGGGCGTTTGTGACAGTGCTGGTGCTTTTTGTCGTCCCTGTAACATTAATCGGAATGACATCTCCTTTTGCACTCAAACTGGCTTTGAAGGATGCGAAGAGTGCGGGAAAGACATCAGGAAGGATTTCTGCTATATCGACATTGGGTTCTTTCGTTGGGACTTTTCTGCCAGTATTAGTACTGATACCATTGATCGGCACCTATCGCACCTTTTTGTTTTTTTCCAGTCTGCTCATGCTGATCGCATCACTCGGCTATGTGATTTATGTAAATTTCAAATCCTGGCTGAGATTCAGCTGGATGCCGGTGATTCTAATTTTACTGTGGGTGTTTGGAACACGAGGGGCGGATAAATTGACAGAGGGGATGGTGTATGAGACCGAATCCGCCTACAATTATATCCAGGTTATTGAAGAGGATTCTTATCGTTATCTTCTACTCAATGAGGGGCAGGGCGTACACTCCGTTTATCATCCCACGGTGTTAAATTACCATGGTCCCTGGTCTCAGGTGCTTGTTGCACCTTTTTTCAACGCATCTCCACATTCTTTCGATTCGGTGGAGAACATTGCCATCGTTGGATTGGCAGCTGGGTCAACCGCCAGGCAGGCAACAGCTGTTTTCGGAGATGTTCAAATTGATGGTTTTGAAATTGATCCCAAGATCGTTGAGATGGGACTGGAATATTTCGATATGACTCAACCCAACCTGAACATTATCATTCAAGATGGTCGCTGGGGGCTAACGCATTCTGATGCGACTTATGACATCATCAGCATTGACGCTTACCGGCCGCCCTATATCCCCTGGCACATGACAACGATTGAATTCTTTCAAATGGTCCATGACCATTTAACACCAGACGGGGTGATGGTGATCAACATCGGCCGGAGTCCTCTGGATAGGACGCTGGTCAATGACCTTGGCACGACCATAAACCAGGTCTTTCCGACGATATTTGTTACGGATCTCCCCGGCTCATTTAATTCTATCCTTTTTGCGACCAAAAAGCCGGGCAGTTGGGAAAATGTTGTCACGAATTATCATCGGCTTTTGGATGAGGAGGTTCATCCATTGCTGCTTGAAGCGATGGCGGTCGCTTTCAATCACCAACAACCCGCGCCGGAGATGACTCAAGTGTATACGGATGATCGCGCCCCTATTGAATGGCTGACAAATAAGATTGTGGTTGATTATTTGCTTTCTGAGGGTTTAGGAGACATGCAATGAAAAACAAAGGTTTGTTATCGAAGGTCATAAGCTGGAGCGCTACGGCTGTTATTCCTTTTATTATCATAATGTTGTCTGTTCGGATTCTAATCACCCCTGTGTTTGCACAGATAGAGTATCGACTGCCGGGATTCCCAGAAGACCCTTATGGGTTTTCAATGGAAGATAGAATACGTTGGGCTGAACCTTCTATCACTTACTTGGTCAATTCAGCCGATATCAGCTATCTAGAGGAACTTGTTTTCGATGATGGCGAGCCGATTTACAATACGCAGGAATTGAGTCACATGGAAGATGTGAAAGCGGTGGTCACAGGCATGCGCATTGCCCTGGCGGTATTGATGGTTGTATTTTTGGTATTAACGATCCTTGCTGTGAATTGTGGAATGAAGCATCAACTATTGTTTGGATGTGAAAGGGGAGGATGGATCGTTATTGGCTTTATTATATCGATTTTAATTTTCCTTCTATTTAATTTTGATGTTTTATTTACCTGGTTTCACAAACTTTTCTTTGAGAGCGGTACCTGGAAATTCTACACATCAGATACCTTAATCCGGCTATTTCCGATGCGCTTCTGGCGGGACGCGTTTATATTCGTTGGCGTCCTAAATTTATCACTCAGTGGATTAACGATCTTTTTCAGTCGGCGTCAAAGGGGGTAGGTTGATTAGTTAGTGAGTTTTTTTCGATTAGGTGGGGTTTGATTAACACCAGAAAGGTATAGTAGATTAAAAATAAAGATCACGGCAGTCCTATCAATCATCAAACTACGTGATTGTGAGGAGGTACCGTGATTATTCTATCATATATGGATATCGCTACTTGATTGCTTAGAAGGGTGGTTGGTTCTTTTATAAAGAAAATATGAATAGACGGATAAGATGAGCATGCACAGAGCCATCGCTATTATGACAGTCCTAATACCTATTCCCCAAGATGTCGCCCAATAAGGGATGATGTTAGGATCGGAAGGAATGATGTTCCAATTAGTGATTGGTTGTGTGGTGACACCGGCTGAAGTTGTCATTCTCTTAAACGCTCTTGCCGAGATCAATGGGTAAATGGCGCTTGTGATGGAGACAGATAAGGATATCCCCGACCAACTACAAGCCCGATCTAAGGAGCTTCCAGAGCTGGCGATGTCATCCGGTACGGTTTCTAATGCAATCGACATTCGTCTTGAATTCACTGTTGAAAAGCCAAACCCCATTACAGACGCCGCCAGATATAAGATACCCCAATTCATATCAGGCTTGTACTGTGTTGCGAGTAAGATCAATCCGATTGAGACCATGAGTCCACCTAAGGCAACGATTAAATGCTTAGGGAACTTCTTGGCAATATCGCCAGCAAACAATCCTGCGATAACTTGCGCTGATGCGAGGGTTACTGCGAATGTAGTCATTCTAAGCGGGTCAATCCCGCCGGCTGTAATACCATAGACTGTGACGAAATATTGTATACCTTGTGTGAAATATAAGAAATGCCCAAAAAGCATGCTGAAAGCAAAGGTGCGATTTTTAAATAATTTGATTTCGATAGCTGGGTGTACTTGTTTCTTTGAATGGAAAACTAATAAAATGAGTAATGCGACACCTATGGCAATGGACCCAAGGGTTATTGGATGAGTAAAACCGATATTACTCGAAATGGATGACCCTACGATGATGCCCATCAAACCGAAGCCTGCTAATAACACACCCCATGTATCAAATTTGTTCCCTTTAGAGGATTGTAATTTTGGGATATTGATCGTCATGAGAATTAGACAAATGGTATTCAATGCAGCGACTAACAAGAATACAGATCTCCAACCAAAATTTGTATTTACGATTTGAATAATAGGTGATCGAATTGCGCCTGTGATGCTGGCTGCAACCATAAACATGCCAAAGGCTTTTGGTTTATCGTTCGCAGGTGAGGAAAGCATGATCACAGATGCCATCATTGGATTACTCAAACCTGCGCCGACACCAATTAGGCCTCTAAAGAAGATCAGAAGTCCAATGTTTGAAGAAAATAGAAATGCACCGATATCCGACAATACCGCTATCAATGCGCCTGTGATTAGAAGTTTTCTTGGACCGAAAGTATTCCCAAGGGAGCCTGCTGCAACCATAACAGCAGCCATTGTCATTGAGCTGATTGCGCCTAATAGGGTGATTGCACCTGCGCTTGGGTTGAACTCCTTGACAACAAATGGGGTGATCTCATTAACTACGCCAATAACATCAAAACTTGTAATGAAAAAGGCTGACAGCGCTGAAATAATGATTAACCAAAAATTTTTTTGTTCGTTAATTGCTTTACTACTCATATTTTTTCTTTGATGTTTCTATGCATTAAAAACAATACAAACTACGCAACTTTGATAGGTGTATTAGTACCTTAAAAATATTGTCCCTACACCTTATCGGACCAGGATACATCAATTGTCTCAAGAAACTTATATGATTGTTTGAGATTTAGAAGAGATTCAGAAATGGAAATCGAGTGAAATAACCCAAACAACTATGGTAATCTTAATTTAATTGAAGAATCTAAATCTATCGGCAAGTTGTGAGACTAAACAAAAAGTCTAGGTTTAGAAACGTTTTTATGCTTTTTATAAGAATAAGTCTCACTACTTACCTTTATTCATCGTTCTTGGCTTATTCTTTTACTGCCCAGTCCAATCCAAGCTCTTTTATTTTTTCTATTGTAGGATTTCCAGTATCGGGATTCCAACCTCTTTGCGCGTAGTATTCTTGCTTGGCTTCCTCAAAAACTTCTGGATCCATTTTTAATTCATTAGAGGCACCACCTTTTAATGGCTGGTACATTTTTGGTGGCAATTTATCCATTTCTTTCTTGTATCCTTCTCTGGCGTTGAATAGGCGCATCATATTTACCCTACGCTCTCCTACAGCCAGTAATTCCTCTATGGATGTGTTCCAACCCACAACGGTTTTAATGATTTTTACCAACCCTTTCAATAAGATTCCATTTGAAACGAACATACAAATGCCAAGGCTGTCAAAAAGACCATATTGATCTTGTGTAAGGCGGGCGAACCTGACTTTTTCGGAATCTAAGGAAAATTGAGGTGTTGGGTGAGTTAGTCCAAGTTCTAACAGGGGAGGTGAAACCTGTGGCTTTGTTCCGGTCGTGTCAGATTTATCATTAGTGGGATCATCTACTACTTCATAACTTGGGTCGTGAGCGCTGCTCATATGGTCTGCTCCAAATGGATTTACGGCGTAAATCAAGCCCAAAGATCTTTTGACGCGCGGCATATGGGCAGGAAATTCCTGTTTGTTTGCAACCAGGAGTTGATTTGATGAGTCCTTTCCAATTTTCATTGCTGCCCGATATGAGCCTTCTGCTAAGATATCGCCGAAGCCTTCTCTTTTTGCAATTTTCTCTATTAGTGGTAATAAGGCTTCGGAATTGCCATATTCGAGTTTGATACCGTCTGTATCATCAGTTGTAAGAATTCCTTTTTCATAACAATCCATGGCCCATGCGATTGTTCCTCCACAGGATATGGTATCCAGACCATATCTGCTACACATCTCATTGGCTTTAGCTATAGTATAGAAATCGCTAATTTCACACTCACTGCCGAATTTGGCAAGGGTTTCGTATTCAGGTCCACCATATCTCGGATCAATTGAGAGGTCTCCATTTTCATACTCCACAACACGTTTACATCGTACGGGGCAGGCGAAACATGTATCCCGTCCACGTGAATCTTGTTTTCCTTCTGATGCACCCCTTAAATGATGTTCATAAATTGTATTTCCGCTAATTTTCTCATAAGCATCAAACACACCATAAGCAGAGTTCTTCGTTGGAAGCATACCGCCTTGATTTAAGCCGGGGACACCGCCGGCTGTTCCAAATTTACCCAACTTTGGCTCGACCGTCTCCCTTATAGTTTTATTTAACTCTCTTGCAAAATTGCGAAACTCATCAGGGTTTGCAAGTTTAAAATTTTTATGCCCTTGTTTTCCACGTACCGCGATCGCTCGTAACTTTTTACTGCCCATTACTGCCCCCATCCCCGTTCTTCCATTGGCACGGTTGCACATATTGAGAACATTGGCATATCTTACCAGGTTTTCCCCTGCTGGACCTATTTGTGCAATTTCAATTTTTTTGTCTGCTAACTCTTCATGGATAAGATCTTCCACTTCTCCAGTTTCCAGACCCCAAAGGTGGGTGGCATCCCGCAACTCATATTCACCGTCGTTGATCCATAGATAAACGGGTGTAGGAGATTGGCCTGTAAATATGAAGGCATCAAATCCTGAAAATTTCATTTCTGCGGGGAAGAAACCGCCTGCTTGTGAATCACCAATTAATCCTGTTAATGGGCTTTTTGCTGACATAATTACACGGCTGTTGCCAGGAAAGGGTGCGCCGGTTGTGACGCTAACAGAAACCGCAAATACATTATCATGACCTAAAGGATCTGATCCCTTTGGTATCATTGTCAATAAATAATAAAGGTTTAAAGCACTCCCACCTAAGTATTTGCGATAGAAATTTTCATCCGGGGTTTCAACATGAAATTGATGTGTTGTAAGGTTGATGTGTAATATTTTTCCATTATATCCGTTACGCATAGTAAGTCCTATTTCTAAAGAATAATTAAGGAATTATTGATTGGGTTTTTGTCCGAGTAATTAAAGATATGTATCATGTAATTTATTTTGTTTGATGATGGATGTAAATGATGGAATATGCCTTTCTTGGTTGTCTTAGTTAAAAAAGTTATGCTAGAATTAATTGCTTCAGTAATTGAAAGAGCTGAAAAGTCAAGATTTGTGCTCCGACCATCAGCTCTTTCATGCTAATTTACAGGAGAGTAAATGAGACAACACGAGGGTTTGGGAAAAAAGTATATATCTCCTGCTTTAATAGGGTTTAATACTAACTCCTCATTACAGTTGGGGCACACCAGCAATTAACCTGCGGATGAGCAGAATAGGTAATTCGATGAGCCCAAATGCTCCACCGACCACAAAGCTGTCGCCAATGTCAGCACCTGCCTGCCTCCACATTAATGTATGCTCGGGGTAGAAGACTGAGCACATGATCATGTTGAATGCCATCATGATAGTAATGATTAATAATGAGCGGAAGAGGTCTCCCCTGGCTACCATGGTTGTGAATACAGCCGTGTAACAAACAGCAACGATTTGTCCAATGGGGAAGAAATTTATTCCTGGGAGGATAAAAGTCAGACCGATGATGATGGGAATTGCGAGAACGCTGGCGGTGAGTACGTTTGGATCACCAAGACCGAGCGCGACATCCATGCCGATGAGGGTTGGCAGTGCTTCTTCTACATCTCCTGCGTCCTCAGATTGCTTGCGAGCTCGCTTTTGAATGTAACTCCGTACAGCCGTGCCTACCTGTGCTAACCCTTCCATCAGGACACCAACCATGCGAGGCATGAGGAACATCACCGCGGCCATCTTTACTGCCATAGTAATGACGACATCGTAATGCTGTCTTGTTAGTAGCCCGAGCAGAGCGCCGACGAAAAGCCCAATAAAGATGGGACTTCCCAAAATTTGATTGACCCAACCCCACTTTGAATCAACATCTTCGCCGACACGGAGGTTAATTTTATTAAGCCCTGGGATATGGTCGATGACCCACACGATTGCTTTGCTGACAGGCCATGCAAAGCTCACAAAGTACAGTGTGGAACAAGCTGTCCCTTCAAGCCCGAAGTATTCTTGCCATTCTTTAGCAGATAATTGTCCAAAAATCAGGGCGATGACTGAACATGCTAATGCCGTCAGAATGCCGAGGAGCATACTTCCTGTGAACGTCCACACCATCAATGCAGGACCGAAAAAGTGGATGTAGTTCCAAATATCGACGTTGAGTATCCGTATTTTGGTGAACCTTAGTAATAGTAAGTTTAATACAACGCCTAAAGGAACTACCAGGGGGGCGAAGGGCATTGACCAATAAATGCCACCTTGGAGCTGCCAGGGTAATTCCGTAACTATAAAGCCTTCACCTAATGCTTCATAGTATGCTTGGGCAATACCGGTCACTTCAAATAGCAAACCAACAACAAGATTCAAACCAGCAAAGCCAATACCTACTGTCATGCCTGCAATAATCGCGTTTCTGAATTTCATACCGAAGAACATTGCGACTATTGTGATCAATATTGGAAGGACTACAGAAGCACCCATGCTGAAGATCGTTTGGGTTATTTCTAATAAAAGATCCATTTTACATCTCCTTATGCTTTCTTAAAATAGTTAATCAAATAAGCAACCCTCGTATTAATCAAGTGTCTCGTCTTTATTTCGGACTTCTTTCATTATTTCAGTAAGTCTGGCAGTAATTTTGTCTTCGTCAATGCCTGAGATAAGCCCAAAAACACTCATAATAGGCTTATTAAACATCTCTTCATTGATTTTGCTTGTACTAAGAAGAATATCGATAGAAGCATCATCGTCATATTGCCGAAGATCGGTTACCCGACATGTTGTTATATCTGCATCAATGTTAGCCTTTTTGCAAATATTCTTCACCGCTTCAGCAGCGACTGTGGCGGTTGCCAGACCACTCCCACAACCGACTTTAATTCTTATCTTTCCTGCCATGTTTATATTTACCTCCTCCTCTTATTATTAAGTAATAAGTTAATGGACTATTCCATGAAATTTATCGGTCTACTCATTTGCCTCCTTTTAAAAAATGATGGCGTTCTTGATGACTTTTCCCGATCCATGTTCGAGAAGAGCTTGCTCAGCTTCTTCTAATGGGTATTCGTTGAAAACAAAATCTTTATCATGAAATACACCATATTTCAGATGCGTAAAAGCAGCCTGAACGAATCGCGGTGTGGTATGAAATACGCCTTTGATAGTAATTTGGGAGTAATGGATTAGCTTAGTGTCAATAGTGATGCTTGTGTTTGGACCACACCCACCGAATAAAGTCGCTGTTCCGCCTTTTCTAACCATTGCAATAGCCTTTTCCCATGTTTCAGGTGTGCCTACGGCTTCCAGCGCGACATCCACTCCTCGATTATCAGGTGTTGCTTTTCTCAATGCAGCAACTTGGTCATCTACCTCAGATACATTGATGGTAATATCCGCAGAACCAATTTTTTCTGCCATTTCTAATCGAAATTCAGATAAATCCATTGCGATGACAACAGCGCCGCGCAGGCGCGCTAATTTTCCTAAGAACAATCCCAAAGGTCCACAACCCAGGATTGCCACATAATCGCCCTGTTTGATATTGGATTGGTCAATTCCGTATTCCGCTGTTGTTAAAGGCTCAAGCATTGCGGCTGTTTTATAACTCATGTTATCTGGTAAATGGAATACATTGTTATATTTAACAATCTGAGCAGGAATTTTTACAAATTTCTGCCAACCCGCTTGATAGAAGGTTAAATTTTCGCACATACTAAAGTCACCTACTTTACAATAATAACAAACTCCACAAGGAGCACTATTATGGCTGACAACTCTGTCACCGACTTTGAAATTTTCAACACCTTCTCCAACCTCCGCAACCACTCCGGAGAATTCATGTCCGATCGGATAGGGAGGGGTCATTGTAGCGTACCCACGTTTATACCTTTTTAAGTCAGTTCCACAGGTAAGGCCTACTTTAGCTTCAATGATGATTTCTCCCTTTCCAGCTTCGGGTTTAGGTATATCTATGATGCGCAGGTCTCCTGGTGCATATAAAACAGTTGTTTTCATTTTTTTTAGTTTCCTCTTTTGGTTTATATGTCAATTAATTTCTTTTTGTAATCCATTGAGTACAATTTCTCTTTTTTTAATTAATTGATACACTTCCTTAACACTTTGGGCAGAGAAAATATCGTCAAAAAATCGCTCTTGTTTACTCATGGCAATCAGGTTTGTTAGAGATTGTAAATAGTTACGGTTATCATTTACGCAGAAACAAAATAGTAAATGTACAGGATCGTTTTCCTCGTGTTCGAATTGAACGCCATCTTCAAGAACCAGTAAACTCATCCCAGAACAATAAACCGTACCTTTGGACTCAGCATGCGCCAGGGCTAAACCTTTGCTTATGACACAATAGGGGCCATAATCTTCCACATTGGCGATCATTAGGTTAATATATTCTGGACTTGTGAATCTATTGTCAACCAGTATACTTCCGGCTTTTCTTATTGCGATTCTCCAGTTTGATGCGCTGGCTCCTATTTCTATCAGATTGGGTTGAAGAATTTCATAAAGGAATGGCGATTGGTTTTCTTCTTTTTCATCTCTTTTTACAACTTGATTGAATTCTTTCCAATCAGCTTCGGGCAGCAATATCTTTTCATTTATTGTGGAGAAATCTCCACCGGTGATGTCTTGATAGAGTGAGAGGGGGTTAGGATCTTTCATACTCTCTTTATGGCTTTCATACACACTGAAAGCAAGAGCATGAATACTGTAGAAATCTTCCTCTCTAAGGATAGGATTTACAACAACTGTGGGTAAATTACATTCCGGGAGTGCGACTGAGGATACGACGAAATCAATTTCCCTTTCATCCAAATGGAGATTCTCTACCATCCTGTCTTTGGCGATAATGTCCTGGATTTCGATGTCAAAATACTTTCTGATTTGGGCTGCTAAAAGCTGACCTGTTGCCATACTTCCTGGGCAAGCAACAACAATACTCAATTTTGGTTTGACAACATCCTGCCGTTCAATTGCAGCTCGGATATGCATGGCGATAAACGCTATTTCATCCTCCTGGACGTTAGTGTTCAGGTAATCTTCCAACAAATATATATTTTCTTTTACAGCGGTATAGACATCCTTGTATTCTGACTTGATTTGTTCTCGAAATGGATTGTTTAAAGTATCCTTGCAATGCACTCTCTCAGCCATTGCTTTAATGTGGAAAATAAGAAATTTGAAGAGTTTATAGTGATCTCTTTCAGAGAGATTCATTTTTAGCGTTCGGAATACCGAAAACAGAAAATTTGCAATGATAACATTGATTTCCGGATACATATTAATATTTTTAGAAAGAGGGTAAATTCTTTTCTCTCTAATATATGCTGCAAGAGAATCCACTTCTTTTGATGTAAAAGTAAGATCGAATTCAGATGCTAAGTTCTTTATAATGCCTTGGGCAAGCCGATATTCAAACTTATTAATTCTTACTTCTTCGTTTTCTATTGTGTTTCCCATCGATATTCGATTTGCAGCAACAAATGAATAAAGCAGTAAATTCTGGAATCCCTCGTCAGATAAATTTAATTTTGCCTGGTTTTCATACTTTTGCAGCCATTTGGAGATGTCGTTTATGAAATAAGTGGTGGATATTTCAGAGAAAATCATATTTCCAAAAACACTTTGATTTCTAACGTTTGTGAAATTTTCTCCTAAAATGCTTATTATTAATGAACGAATACTGGTTTCTGTGAATTCTATTCTGACACCTTTTTTCGCTTGGCAGTTTATGGAAATATCGTATGGGTGTAATCTTCCTTCAATTTCTGATATGTCACTCATGATCGTTTGCCGGCTGACGAATAAGGTTTCCGACAGTTCGCTCATTGTGATGTAGCTATCCCTGTTGATGAGAATTAGAATAATGATGGATTGCCTCTCTCTGGGAGACATTCTGTAATAGTAATATCCCATTTTTTTAATTTTCTTTCGTACAGGTGAATAATCCACATCAGGATCTAATAATATCAAGCCATCACGAACAGTTTTTATGGGCGGGATATTCATTTGGGAAAAGAGGGTATTGATGTCATTAATATCTGACCGAATCGTTCGCTCTGTAACATTAAAATACCTTGAAAACTCTTTTATAAAGGGAGGTCTCTCTTTATTTATGAGATTTTGAAGTATATCGCAACTTCGTTTGTTCATTATGATCATGAATTCTCAGACATCTATTTGTCTTTTTTCCTTATCAAGATTTATTTATCCTGATTCTAACCACAGATTATGCAACATCTTTTCTGTAAATTCGAGTCAGAAATACCCATCGAACTTTAATAATCGAATGATTTGCCAGCACAATAACGTTTGCCGATTTGCCATTCTTCGCTGATCTCCATCAGTCGAGCGGAGATCAGTCTCAGCTGTTAGGCAGCCCGACTGACTTGCATGGCTGAAATATCAACCCCACACAGCTCTTCCGTGATGGCCTTGACCCTTCTGGTCGACACACCCTGCACATACATTTCTGCCAAAGCAATCAGCAGAGCTCGTTCGCTTCTCATGCCCTTTTCTAGTGCTGAAGCGTAGAAACCGCCTTCTCGCACTTGTGGGATGGCAAAGGGGATATCGCCAAGCTTACTCCTGACCGTTTTTGGCTTGTATCTATTGGCATGGCCTATGCGATCTTCGATTCGTTCGTATGCCTTTGCTTGCAAATATTGTGATCGCTCTGCTTGCATCACACTGTTGAGCATGACCCGGAAGAGTTCAGGAATTACCTCGAGTCCATTTTTTGATAGTTGTTCAATTAAGCTTGGTGAAAGGTTATAATTTTCTTGGTGAGTCATTTAGTCCTTCTATTCAGATTTGGTGATCTATTTAGGATACTTCTGACTCACCACTTTTGTTAAGGTTCAAGATTTTACATCAAGAATGTTACACCAACATTGTATTCCACATAAGAAAATTTACATGGTGAATTGAGTTTTAGGTAAGCTATTAACAATTCATTAACTGATTATATAAAGAAAACATAATGCTCATCAAGAGAAAAACCTTTCAATTCAAATTGAAAGGTAATTTACTTGAAAGATATATAAACCTATTATAGGATGATAATAAAGACAACATAAACAACTAAATTTAGTAGTTTTTGTTGTTTGGCAGTTAACCATTTCTTAATATATAATCTACCAAACAGGAGGCATATAGATGTCAGCAGTTGATAAAGCAAGAGAAGATGTGATGTGGGCAATTAAGACCATCTGTGAAAAAGGATATATTTGTGCAACAGGCGGAAATTTCAGTGCCAGGATTGAAGGAAAGGATGAATTTGTTATTACGCCTTCGAGCCGTCCCTATGACACAATGGTGAAAGAAGATCTTGTTGTGGTAAATATGGAGGGTGAGAAAGTATCAGGAGAATATAAACCATCAACAGAAACACCTATCCATCGTTTGATTTATGTCAATCGCCCTGATGTTAACGATGTTATTCATATGCATTCAAAATATGCTACAGCAGTTGCTTGTTTGGAGGGTGTAAAAGATGGCGTGCCTCCCTTCTATTTTGAATTGTTAGGATATTTTGGCGGTCCACTTCCTTTGGCGCCTTTTGCAGCGCCGGGCTCAATGGAATTAGCAGAAATTGTTGTCGACACTATGGGAGACGGCATGGGCGTTCTTATGGAGCATCATGGTGCTGTCGGCGTTGGAAAGACGATGAAAGACGCGATGACGAAATGTGATATCATCGAAAAGTCGTGTGAAATGTATCTGGCTATCCTTGCTGCCGGTAAAGTGAAATCTATACCAGAATTGAAGGGAAAGCCCAAGGCTTAAAGTATACAGGAAGAAATCACAATTGTAGAACATTTTAGTTGTACAACAATTTAGAAAAGATATTTGGAGATGACTTGTGATAGAGGACATTATCGTTATTGAAGGAAGCGCGGAAACCTGGAAGGATGCTTTATTTAAGACATACCAAGCGTTATATAACAAGGGCTATGTTAAAGACTCTTTTTATCAAGCATGTATTGAAAGAGAGAAAGAATTCCCCACTGGGCTTCCTACGGAAATTGGTGTTGCGATTCCGCACACTGATTCGAAATATGTTGTCGTTCCAGCGATATGTGTGCTTCGTCTAGAAAAACCAGTGCGATTCCAAAATATGGGTGATTCAGAAGATTCTCTTGATGTCCATTTTGTTTTCAATATGGCATTAAAAGATAATTCCGATCAGGTGCCGATGCTTCAATCAATTATCAAATTGACACAAGACAAAGAATATTTATTAAGTTGCAAAGAAAAACCTTTATCACGAATCAAACAAGAATTGATGGAGCGATGGTGTAATTGTCATGGTGATAAGAAACCGTCAACCCTCAAAAAGGTAAATATTTAAGAACCAGATATGTTCTTGAAAGGAGATATATTATGACGAAAATGAAAGCGGCATTGATGTACGGGCCAAACGATATTAGGATTGAACAAATTGATAAACCGGCATGCCCTGAGGACGGCATCCTTTTCAATGTTAAAGCTGTGGGTCTTTGTGGATCCGATCTCCGGAATTTAACAACCGACTCTCGAGGTGGAAAATATCCTTGGCTTTATGGACACGAACATGCCGGTGTTATCGCTGAAATCGGTCCGAATGTAAAGCAAGAAATTAAGGATAATTTTGAGGTTGGCGATCGTGTTTTTGTCAGTCCTTTTGGACGACCTGGTGCGACCGATCTAGATGGTGGTTTTTCTGAATTTCGAGCTATTCACGGATCAACCCTGGAAAGAGTCAATGTGCTTCATGTCCCAGATGGTTTTAAGATTGAGTACGCTATTTTAGCCGAACCCCTTTCCTCAGTATTTTCCTGCCAGGAGGCGGTGAATATAAAGAGTGGTCAATCCGTTGCAATATTAGGGGCTGGACCGATTGGGTGTTTTCACTCTGAATTGGCCAAATTACGTGGTGCGAGTAAAGTTATTATGGTCGAGGTCAGTGAAGATCGTCTAGAAATGTCAAAGAATTTTGCAGTGGACTACACCGTCAATGGTTCGGAAGTTGATTCAATAGAGGCGGTCAGGGATTTGACAGATGGCGTAGGTGCAGATGTCGTGATCAGTGCAAATCCATCAGGAAAAGGACAGCAACAGGCTATCTATATGTGTGCTGGTTTTCGTGACATGATGGCAAAAGGTGGCACTAATCAGGGTGGTACTGTTGTCTTTTTTGGTGGAATTCCAAAAGATCAACTTGTTGAGCTGGATACAAATTATATTCATTATAATGGTTTGTGGATTTATGGACATGAGGGCTTCACTTTACCTCAAAATCGAGCAGCCTTTAATATCATTGTAAATGGACACATTAAGGCAGAAAAATTTGTATCGCGTATCATGCCCTTAGAAAAAATCAATGAGGCTCTTGAATTAGCCCTAAAAGGAGAGGTGATTAAGGCGGTATTAATTCCTTAATATCTAATCCAGAGTATCTATTGGAGAGAATAGAAATTGAGGAATGACGAATTAAAAATTTAGGCAGCAAGGTTGTAAGAGGATAGTGTTGTGTTCTCCTGAAATCCCAGCACTATCTATTACGATAATAACCAATTAATTGTGTTTAACAGAAACCTTGTTGCCTAAATGAATAATATTATTTAGATTTGATATTAATGGTTGGAATTGAAAATGTAATATATATATAATTGCGATTGTAACGAGACATATCATTAATATTTATTTTGTAAAGCGATGTTTTACTATGTCAAGACCTGTAAATAAGAATTTAAATGTGATTATTGAGTGTATCATTTAATATTGCCCTTTATATTATTATGATTTTTTGATGATTGATTATTTTATTAAAGGAGAAAAAATGGAACCTTATTTAAAAGGTGCTCATTTAAAGAAAAAATATCCCGGTAAGACAGATATGGAGATGTATAACATAGCTTTGGAAGTTCTACCCGAAGCTGGTTATGAAGTACAAAAGGAAAAGAAATTATCCGGGGCAATTACCGGTGAGTGCAGATACCAAGGCAAACAAATATTTTGGGGCCTTTTAGTCAATATTTTGGGTAGCGATTTGACTATAACAGTTAAATCTAAAAGTATAGACGAGGAAGAATTAATGGAAATTGCCGAATCAATTGGTGATGTACTGGATGAAGCGCTGAAGGAAACGTAGTATTTTTCTAATTCGGTTTTTTATGCTCAACAAAAAAAGCACCTCATGTGAGGGTAATAATCACATGAGGTGCTTTTTGGGTTAAATTATTCTTCTTGTGTATGATATTACCGCACTGCAACCGGGTTATCCGGATTTACTTTGGGGTCAAAGATGTGCATATTGTCCATATTGAACACAACACTCATCTCATCACCCATCTCAACACGAGTGCGAGGGTCAACTCTGGCGACAAAGTTGTGATCGCCATTGATGAGATATAGGAAGATTTCGTTGCCCATCAACTCAGTGACATCCACTTTTATGTCTACAGTTTCAGCAATGATCGAGGGTGGTGTAAAATCAGGGTTATGGATGTCCTCAGGGCGGATTCCAAAGATCACATTTTGATCCACTAAGGATTCGTAGGTGCTGCGTTTATTTTCTGGGATTTTCACTTTAAAACTGTCCAGGTCAACAAACATATCACCATCATCTTTGAAGATCTTACCATCAAAGAAGTTCATGGATGGCGAACCGATGAATCCGGCAACGAAGAGGTTCGCTGGATAATCATAAAGCTGCTGAGGGGTATCCATTTGCTGCAATAAACCCTTATTGAGAACCGCGATCCGTGTGGCCATGGTCATGGCCTCGGTCTGGTCGTGGGTCACATAGATGAACGTTGTCTTCAAGCGCTTATGGAGTTTGGAGATCTGTGCACGAGTCTGAACCCTGAGTTTGGCATCAAGGTTTGAAAGCGGCTCATCAAAGAGGAACACTTTTGGCTCGCGAACAATTGCACGACCAACAGCCACGCGCTGTCGCTGACCGCCAGAGAGTTCCCTTGGCTTTCGATCTAATAATCCTTCAATACCCAAAATTTCTGCTGCTTCTTCAACTCGTCTGCGAATTTCGTCTTTGGGGACTTTTCGCAGTTTTAGGCCGAATGCCATATTGTCAAAAACTGACATATGAGGATAAAGCGCGTAGCTCTGAAAAACCATAGCGATATCACGGTCTTTGGGTGCTACGTCGTTGACGACCTGGTCGTCAATCTTGACCTCTCCATCACTGACCTCCTCAAGTCCTGCGAGGCAACGCAATGCAGTGGTCTTTCCACAACCTGATGGACCAACGAGGACGAGGAATTCTTTATCCTCGACATTGATGGTCACATCTTGAAGCGCGACAACATCGCCGAACTTCTTCCATACATGATCGTACGTTACACTAGCCATAATAAATGTTCCTCCAATCTGAAAGTTATAGTGAGAAAATTATACCATGTGAATCTTGTGAATGTCATCAATTAATGACAATAATAGACTTTGATTTGATGGTCTAAGTTAGGGAAATTAAAAAACACCAGTTGTCATGTGACAACTGGTGTAGGCTTTCGACCTAGAAATAATTATCCGCGTTTTTTATCAAGGATATTTATCCTCAAATTCTTCAGGCGTTTCATGGCATCATTATGCCCATAACCAAAATAATCGTGCAGTAATGTATATTCTGAATATAATCGGTTATAGGTCTTTTTGTCGTTGTTATTGGGGACATAGGTTTTCTTTTGGAGATGTGCCATTTGCTTGCTGGCATCCTGTATGGTTTCATATCCGCCTTTTTCTGGACCCGAGGCGACAGACGCGTACATCGCAGCGCCTAATGCTGATGTATACGGGCTTTCGGCGATTTTGATCTCCATGCGGGTGACATTTGCAAGGATGTACATTAGCAGTTCATTTTTCGTCAAGTTGCCGCCTGTAACAATAATTTCGTTAATAGGCACACCGCTGGCAATGAAAGTTTCGAAAATCTTTCGGGTTCCGAAGACTGTTGCTTCCAAGAGTGCTCGGTAAATCTCTTCGGGTTTAGTGGATAAAGAATAACCAAGGATCAATCCGGTTAAATCGGCATCGACGAGAATACTTTGGTTACCATTCCACCAATCCAGGGCAATCAATCCTGACTCGGCGGGATCTAATTCTGCTGCTTTTTCTTCCATCAATTGATATATGCTGATCTTCTGTTTTCTCGCCTCTTTTTCATATTCACCGGGTACTGCATTTTGCATAAACCAGGTAAAGTGATCTCCGCCGCCGGCTTGTCCGGCTTCATAACCTATGAGACCGGGGATGATGCCATCTTCAACCATGCCACACATGCCGGGTACGCGATATTCTTTATTGGAGAGGATCATATGCATAAAGCTTGTGCCTAAAATGATCGCCATTTTACCTGGTTCAACCACAGTGGCAGCGGGTACAGCTGCATGAGCATCTAAAATGCCTGTAGAAACGGGGATTCCAGGTATTAATTTCATCCATTTAGCTGCTTCTTCAGTTAATTCGCCGACCTGCTCACCAAGGGGCATAATCTCACGTTTCATTTTTTTGTCAATAACATTAGCAAGACCAGGATCCATCGCAGCAAAGAATGTCTCCAGTGGGAATCCCTCGCATTTTGACCATAGTCCTTTATATCCTGCAGCACATATATTACGGGTTTCTACACCTGTTAATTGCCATACGATCCAATCTGAAGCTTCTATGATTCGATCTGCAGCATTATACACAGATGAGGAATTATCAAAGATTTCCCATAATTTTGGAAAGAACCATTCTGCGTTGATCCGACCGCCGTAACGGTCTAAAAACGTTTCGAAGCGATCAACTGCCAATTGTGTTAATCGATTTGCTTTGTCCTGGGCAGCGTGATGTTTCCAATGTTTTGGCCAGGCTTGTGGGTCGTCTCGATAATCTTCAATCAGTGCCAGGGGTGTACCATCATCGGTGGTAGGGAGTATGGTTGACCCCGTGAATGCAGTGCCGATGCCAATGACTTGTTCTGGATAAATTTGACTCTCTTTCAACAGTTTTGGTACTGTCCGCTTCAAGGCGTTGATATAATCTTTGGGATGCTGTAAAGCAGAGTCGGGGTCCAATTCAACATTGCTGTCTGGCAATTTATCTGAAATGATTCCATGAGTGTATTGATACTCTGAGGTTGCAGCGAGTTTCCCATCACTGACATCCACAAGGACAGCTCGCGCTGAATCTGTCCCATAATTAATTCCGATTGTGTATTTTTTCTTTTCACTCAAAGTGTAATCTCCATTGTGATCGTAATTTCAATTTACTTATTATCCAATAATCCAGCGCCTGCTGCAAGTTCTTGCATTTGCTGGGTGATCCTTTTCTTTCTTTCCATGTTGATGGTTTGATTCATCTCGTTGATGATATCTTCTGCATTTTCCTGAGCATCATACATCAGTCGATATCTTGCAGCATGTTCTGCCGCTGCGGACTTTAGTAAAATTTGATAGAAGCTTGATGCGATATAGTGTTGGATAATTTGATGATAAATCCCTTGTGGTCCGGTTTCAATGATTGCTGGAGGCCATCGTTTCTGTTCATTTTCTGAAATTGCTGATGAGTGGTGGATTTCATAAGGAAGGAGCTTAATTTCTGCGAAAGTATAATTCTGTCCTTTTTCTATTTGGTTGAACAGGACAAACAACTGATTGAAATCAAATTTTTCATATTGTGTAATCCACTCTTGGGTTATTAAAAAACTCTGCTGATATGACATCAGATTGCCTGCAGGGAGAGATATTCGCAAGGAAATATCAATCCCTATTCTTTCAAGTGATTGGATCATCCTTGATCCCAGCCCCCAGATTCTAAAAGATGTGTAGTTTTTCGTTTTAATCCATTCCCTTGCACTTTTGGCTACCGACTCGTTGAAATTTCCACACAATCCCCTTTCTGAACCTACGATGAGGATGATTGTATCAGCAATTGAAGGTTCAGATGTTTCCTGCTTATTTCTCTTAATGCTTGTTTTTTCGATGTGGGGCAAGACTTCCATCAGGATATGATTGAAATTCTTTTCATAATCCTTTATACCCGCAATATTTTTTAAAGCCATCTGCCAATTACCCATAGATATTGTTCTGAGCGCGCTTAATAGGGGTTCAATTGCCTTGATGTTATCTAATCTGGACTGTGCAAGTTCAAAGGTTTGACTCATCAGATGATTAAAAATTTTCGATTTGATTGATATCCCAAATAAAAGCTACAGCACCACCCAAATCCGCAGTAAGGGGTGAACTTGACTTGGAATCCTGTTTGTATGATGAAAGTGTTTTCATTTCTACTTCAGTTCGACAAGAATCTTTGATAATTTCCAGTACTTCATTTAATTGGCCTTTTTTAACCGCAATAAAGAGGGAGTACTGACTCTGACGAAGCATACCGCCTGTAGTTTCCGCATAAGTGGCTGTGTATCCAGCGTTGATAAGTGCATCCAGGACGTTTTCGGCTGTATTTGATGGCACGACCGCCATGACCATTTTCATAAGATTTCACCTTTCTTTTCATTCCAGGCTTCGGTGAAATTGGAAAGCAACCTATCCAACTCTTTTTCTAATGAATCTGTGATTTGGCCTTCCTTCTTGATGTCGCTCAACAATTTTGGTTCTTTATGCTTAACATAATCTTTCAACCAGGTCTCGTATTCCATCACATCTGAGACTGGGATCTCGTCCATATAGCCCTTATTTAGAGCATATAATATGACCACCAACATTGGAAAAGGAATGGGTTGATGAGGTTTTTGTTTTAATACATTGAGAATCCTCTTACCTTTCTGGATTTGCTGCCGGGTTGCTTCACCTACCTCCGTGCCAAAACGTGTAAAATGTTCCACCTCTTCATATTGTGATAATTCCAGTTTCAAATTTCCAACTAATTGTCGCATTGCAGGTTCTTGAGCTTTACCACCTACACGTGATACAGAAAGTCCAATGTCTATCGCTGGTTTTTGACCCTGATGAAACAGCTCCGCATCCAGGACCAATTGTCCATCCGTGATGGAGATTAAATTTGTGGGGATATAAGCGGAGATATTTCCATTCTGTGTTGTAGCGATAGGCAAAGCGGTGATGGAACCGCCGCCATGCTCCTGATTGAGTTTGCAAGCGCGTTCAAGCAATCTTGAATGTAAATAAAAAATATCTCCGGGATAAGCCTCTCGCCCTGGGGGACGACGAAGTAACAAACTTAACTCTCGGTAGGCATCCGCGTGTTTACTCAGATCATCAAAGACTATCAGCACATCCAGGCCTTGATCCAGGAAATATTCTGCCATGGTCATTCCAGTGTAGGGGGCCAAGTATCGCAACGCGGGTTGATCGTCGGGGCTGCTGATAACAACTGCCGTATTGGACATGACATCATGCTGGCGAAGGGTTTCAATGATAGAGAGTGTAGAAGATTTCTTCTGTCCAATTGCCACATAGATGCAGTGGACCCCCGAATTTATTTGGTGGAGAATGGCGTCAATGGCAAGCGTTGTTTTTCCCGTTTGGCGGTCGCCGAGAATCAATTCTCGCTGTCCACGACCTATTGGAAATAGGGCGTCAATAGTTTTTGTTCCTGTGTAGAGAGGCTCTTTTACTGGTGAGCGGTGGATGACGCCGGGAGCAATTTTTGAGAGAAGACGGAATTCGCTAGCTTCAATGCGTTCATCGCGATCCAAAGGATTACCCAAAGGATCAATGGTCCGGCCTAGAAGTGATGAACCTACTGGGACTTGCAAGCGTTTTCCGGTCGCCTCAACCAGGTCGCCTCCGCGAATTCCTCTCTCGCTCCCCAGCAGGATGAGATCAACCCTTTTTTGTTCGAGGTTAAGAGCCATACCTTCCACACCAGTGGGAAAGGTGACGATTTCATCAATGCTGACGTTAGGTAAACCAGAGACAGCGGCTACGCCATTGCCAATATGTTGTACAGTGCCAACATCTCGGAAACGAACGCGGGTGGTTAATTGCTTGGAGCGATTGGTGAGTCTGTGTGCCAGCCCGGAAATTCTTTCATCCGCTGAAATTTCTCGTTCTCCTCTAACTTTTTCTCTCACCTTCTCAAGGAAATCCTCAGAAGATGCCGCTAATTTTGAGGCTGAGCGTAATCTTTCTGAAAGCGTTTGCAGATGATCCGCTTCTCGATTCAGATCGCCTGTGTTATTCTTTAACATCAACACTTTCCTCCAGCGCGCCAACGACGTCAGATTTAAGTTCAGTGAGTTCTATCGCCAGGGTGTTATCCACAACGAGATCGCCCATGCGAACACGGATACCAGCAATTAGGTCTGGGTTAATTTCGATTTCCATATTGACATTGCTATCAGCCAAAGCACTAAAAGTACGTATTAATGCCCGTTGCTGTTCTGGGGTCAGTTCTTTCGCAGATGTTATAAAAACTGTAGGCTCTCTTTCGGCTAGAGAATCTCGTATTGCTCTGACTTGTCTCATATCGTTTTTCCCGAGTTCCCAGATCTCTGAATTCAAATCATCAATATGGTTGTCATGAACGGCATCTGGTGTTGTTTTTTTCAAAACCTCTCCGCAAATGTCCAGAATTGTATCCACAAGTTCATCCTGAAGCTGATCAATTTCCTGCTTCTGCCGTTTTGCTGCTTCATTTTCAGCTTCTTTGAGGATTCTTTCGGCTTCTCTTCCAGTGTCTTCGAGGAGAGATTCGCTTTCCTCTTGTGCTTTTTGATAAGCCTCTTGAAGGCGTTCTTCAATCTCGGAGTCGATATTAGACAGTCTTTCCTCAACCGTGGAAAGTTTTTCTTCTGCCTGTTTTTCTTTTTCCTCCGCTTGTTGTAAAAGGGCGTTTTTCTCTTTTGCCCTTTTTTCAATCCGCTTCATCGTGGGTTTAAACAATAAAAAATAAAGCACAACAACAATTACGAGGAAATTAAGTGTTTCAGCTAGAATCGTGACTAGATCAATATCCAGCATTCAAATCTCCTTGCACGCTTTATCCAAAAAAGCGATCGAGTAATGGGTTGGCAAATAGTAATACCAATATGACGAGAAGCACATAAATTGCAGTGGATTCAAGAAGCGCCATTGAAATTAATAACGTCGTTCGAATATCATTGGCCGCATCAGGCTGGCGTGTGATACCGTCCAGGGCTTTTTGTACTGCTTTCCCCTCCATCAGAGCGGGTAAAATGCACCCCAAGATAATCCCAATACTGGATGCCAAGATGGTCAGGACAGTTATTAGGGTTGAAGAATCAAGTTGCCACATATTGTTACTTCCTTTCTAATATTCTAAGATGATTGCTGTAATTCAGCTTTCAAACGGCGGCGTTCCTGTTCAGTTTGTTCGACTTCGATTGCAGAAGCAATATACAACGAAGCCAAGATCGTGAATATGTATGCTTGCAGGACGCCGGTTAGCATGCCCAGAGCAGCGAAGGGCAACGGGATGAGGAATGGGACCAATGCAAAAACGATTGCAACAATTAGATCTGTGCTGAGGATATTTCCGAATAGGCGCAGTGTCAACGAGAGAGTCCGGGATAATTGGCTGATGATTTCGAACGGAAAAATAAAGATAGGGTCTGAGAAATTTTTGATATAATTCCAAAGTCCCTTCCTTTTAATCCCAAAAACATGAACAGCGAAGAAGACCACAGCAGAAAGGGCGAAAGTTGTGTTTAAGTTCGCTGTGGGGGAGACCATTAACGGAAAGATGCTAAAGATATTAGCAAATACCAAAAAAATCGCTAGGGCGCCTAAAAATGGGAGATAGGTGTTGAGATTCGCATTTTCAGGCATAACTGAGCTGATGATGCTGTTGATGGATTCAAGGATCATCTCAGCAGCGTTTGGCTTGAACCTGCGGATAAAAAATGCGACCACAACCAGGATGACCATTAAAACCCAGGTGGATACCACAGTGTCCGTAATGGGTAATCCAAAAAGATAAAATACAACTTGTGGCGTTACGGCTTCCATAAACTATCCCTTCATTCTATATGTTTCATCTGATCTCGTTCTTTGAACAATAATCCCTGCCATTTAAAAAGAATAATCAAGCGCGAGATCATGAAGACGGTGAAAACAAGAAACATCGCCATTATTGAAGAAGACAATGCCCACAAAAGTGCGAGAAAAATGAATACCCATCGAAGGACTGCACCGCCGATGATCAACAGTTTACTGAGTCTTGGTTTTTGCGGGCTGATTGCACGAGCAGACCAGCTTTGGGACATTAGAAAAATGTATGACAACAACGAACCAAAGATCAGCCAGAATCCATAGATTAACAATTTCATGATTCTGTGTCTTTCTTTTGTATTCCAAGTTTAGCGGCTTTTGTTCTAAGTAATTCCAGCTCAATAATTCGATAAATGCTGTAATATCCTGCGATGATGCCGAAGACGATAAAGCTCAGGGTGAAGATGTAATGTGAATTGAAATGTTTGTCCATTAAATATCCCAAAAATGCGCCGCCAAAAATAGGAAGAGCGAGTTCCCAACCTAATGTTGTGTGATTGATATTTTTTACCCATGTTCTTTTTTGGTTCTGCTCTTTTGAAATCATGGTTTACCCCTAACTTATTGGTTCTTCTTCTGGAAATAAATGGTTGATCAGGGTTTGCATCAAACGGTCGAATTCCATTTCAGGTTCTTTAGCTATTTCTGGCGTTGACTCAGCTACTTTGCCAGCTGTAAGAATGGTGATCACGTCTTTATATATGTCAAGCACACCCGCATGTAATTCAATGGAATTCAGGTTTTCTTTGTTCAGGTAAACAACTTCGCCTTTTACAGTCTCTGCGATCAAGGGAGCGTGCGAAGGTCGAATACCGATTGTCCCGCCGTCCACAAGAGGAACATTGACAGCGGAGAGATGATCTGCCTTCAGGATAACACCTTCTGGTGTGAGCACCTTCAATGTCAGTGACGGCTTTGATGTCATATGACTTCCCCTTCGGTAATATGGCGCGCTTTTTCTATGGCTTCATCAACTGTCCCAATCATGTAAAAAGCTTGTTCGGGAATATCGTCGTGTTTGCCTTCGAGGATTTCTTTAAAACCTTGGATTGTGTCTTCTAGTCTGATGAATTTTCCCGGGTCACCTGTGAATTCCTCAGCAGCAAAGAGCGGTTGAGACAAAAAGCGTTGTACACGTCGGGCTCGAATGACGGTTTTCCGGTCGCTTTCGCTTAACTCATCTATGCCTAAAATGGCAATGACATCCTGCAGATCTTCATAGCGAGACAGTGTTGATTTGACCCGCATAGCCACATCATAATGTTCTTGCCCGACGATATGGGGAGCTAATAAAACGGAGGAAGAGTTCAGTGGGTCAATAGCTGGATAGATGCCGAGATCTACCAAATGCCTGTTTAATACTGTGGAAGCATCCAGGTGGGCAAAGGTTGAAGTAACTGCTGGATCTGTCATATCATCAGCAGGGACATATACAGCTTGGATTGATGTGACGCTGCCTAAGGAGGTTGTTGTGATGCGTTCCTGTAAAGCGCCCATTTCAGATTCCAGGGTTGGTTGGTATCCTACTTCGCTGGGGAGGCGACCAAGCAGGGCTGAAACCTCAGCGCCAGCTTGGATGTAACGGAAAATGTTATCAATGAACACCAGAACAGGACGTTTCTCGTGGTCCCTGAAATATTCAGCCATTGTCAAAGCGGTCAGGGGGGTGCGCAATCGAGCGCCTGGCGGTTCGTTCATTTGTCCAAAGACCAACACGCTTGAATCTATGACACCCCGTTGATTAAGCTCCAGATACAACTCATTGCCTTCTCGGCTGCGTTCACCGACACCAGCGAACAGGACAATCCCCTGATATTCTTTGGTCGTATTTCTCATCAATTCTATGATCAGGATGGTTTTACCGACACCTGCGCCGCCAAACAAACCGATCTTTCCACCTTGGGGATAGGGTGTTAATAGGTCTATGGCTTTTACGCCAGTGACGAACGGTCTGGTTGAAACACGTTGTTCACGCAATGGCGGTGATTTGGCATGAATTGTTTTTCTTGGTACATTTTCTTGAATTGGTGGTCCATTGTCAATGGGCTCCCCAAGGACGTTGAACATGCGCCCCAGGATTGGCTTCCCAACGGGGACTTTGATGGGCGCGCCGGTATCTTCAACGACCAATCCACGTTTGAGGCCTGTTGTTGATCCCATGGCAACGGTTCGGACTGTTTTCGCGTTAATGTGTTCCTGGACTTCCAGGACTAATGGCTCTGTATGGTCTTTAACAACTTTCAGTGCGTTGTGAATACTGGGAAGATCTCCCGTTTGAAATTCCACATCCACGACAACGCCGACCGCTCTGACAATAAATCCCTTATTTTTTGTTTCCAGGATTGTCGTTTTCAATGGAATACCCTTGGACTAATGTCGATTTATTTTTTATTGAAGACAATAAAAATAGTAATGATAAGTAAAAAAATCAGCCTTAATTATCCTTAAATCACAACCATTTGTCAAATTAGCGGTCAAACGAAGTCGAAACTATCTTATTGTTCAGACTTAACAAAAACAGGCAACCATCTACCATGGAAGCCTGATCTTAGTTGCTGGCAATAAAATCATTAAATGACTTTGATCTCTTTGCTGCTTTCCCACAAGCCGTGAATGTTGCAGAAGGACATCGCCATTAAGGTTCCCGAGTCTTTGATTTTTACAGCAATTTTGACTTTGGGTTCGGTATACAGAGGTCCTTCATTTGCTCCTTTTATGGAAGCGCCGTGACCTCTAAAATCAAATTTCCCAACCTCAAAGGGGAATTTGCTGCTGTCCGGTTTGAAAAATAGTTCGATCCATTCAATATGATGTTCGGTTGTGTTTGGATGAGGAATCTCTTTTCCAATGGAAAGCGAGACCATGAATTCCTCGTCAGCCTGGACTAAATCAGGGCATTCGATGACCGGGGCATGTTTTTCCTTTTTCCAATCTGCTGTTTGGAGATAATCACCAATAGACATATGTTTCTTCCTTTCGTAATTTGATTTGTTTAATAGTACCTTATTTGACAATGTATGCGTATAAATGATTCGTCTTTCAATTTCGAATGTTATGCTGTGTAACCCATTTTGTCATGTTTGTGGGTTGTTATTTCCTCTACCCCATGGAAAATTATTTTTAATCCGATATAAGGGATGGTGTTAGAGTTGATGTTAGAGTTGGCATTAATGTTGGTGTTAAGGTTGGGTATTCCAGATATTTTTGAGGATACCATCCAATCCTACCTTCTGAATCCATGACTTTAACCCATACCAATCCTTCAAAAATAACCTCCTCATTTAAATCATATAAGACATCGTTGAATCTCAAAACGGTAATATCGGGTCCTCCCGGCTCTTGGTAAAGGTATTGATAAGAAGGGAAATTGTTATGGATAATCACTGCCATCTTCGGCGTTGGGGTGATGAAAATGGGTGTGGAAGTCGGTTCCAGCGTTGCAGTCATTGTGGAGGTGACCGTTGAGGTTGGTGAATTGGTCTGAGTTGGGCTGGGACCAGGCGTTGGGGTAGAGGTGGTTGTTGGGGTGGGTGTATAAGTGGGTGGGACTAATGGGTCCAGGGTTTCAGCGCGGATGTGGTTAACAACAAGTGCAACTGGTTTTTGGAGCCGGGCAACCAGTGCTTTTTGCAGATCAACGACCTGGTAATGGTTTAATGGCGTGTTTGAGCGGACTGTGATCTCAAGCTGCAATTTCTTTTCAACCCGGATGATTGAAAGTTCAACCAGCTCCGCGTTGGATATCTCTGCGATTTCAGTTTCTATGACATTATTGATCAAACGATTTTCATGCGCCTGTGCAACAAATCTCGCGCCTATGATGGTGAGGGGAACGAGGAGCAGTCCAGTGAGAAGGGCGGCAATCAGAAGGGATTTGGGAATTTTTCCATCGGTTGGTTTGAGTTTGGGGGCAAACCCTTCCAGAAAAAAAATCAGGATTGCTGAAAACGCGATGGTAACTGCATTTGTGATGAACAAAAGCGCCGCACCACCAGCGATATCCCATCGCCCCAATGCGATACCGATGCCGATGGTTGAAAGAGGGGGCATCAATGCCGTAGCAATGGCTACGCCTGGTAATGCGGCTGAGAGATGGGGCTGCGTTAAGGCGTATGCTGCTGCCAACCCTCCAGCCAAAGCAATGATCAGGTCGTTAGGTGTAGGCTGTGTCCGCATCAGAACTTCTTTTGGGACTTCTATGAGGGATGGAGTAAAGGGCAGATAGACATTGCTTAGTGTGAGAAGGGTTGACAGGATGATGGAAATGATTGCACCACGCACCAAAGCAGTAGCAGAATCTCGCATCAGTTTGGCGTCCACTGTGATGGAGCCAAGCCCCAAACCCAAGATCGGGGACATTAAGGGTGCAACAAGCATTGCCCCGATTATCACTGATGGTGAGTCGTTAATCAGTCCAAGTGTAGCAATCGCGCCTGACATGACAACCAGGAAAAAGTAATCAAAACCTGGTGAAGCACCGGTGCGTATGGTATCAATGACTTGTTTTCGACGTTTAGCATCAATGCGTTTGATATATTGCAAAAGCCAGCTTTGAATTTTTTTATCCTGATTCATGGTCTTATTGTACTTGGAAATGCTCAGATCAATTGCCAAACTCGAATGGGGGCTATCGTGCCAGCTTCAACCAATAAAAACCATAAGGGTTTATATCAAGATGATATAAACCTTCCTGAACTGGCGGGAAATGTTTATCTTTATTGATCTCAATCACTTGGTTTCCCGTAAAAGCTGACAGATCAAGATCAAGGGTCTGCTTTTGATCACTCAGGTTCAGAATGCATAACAAATGTTCGTTTTTCATTTCGCGCAGGATGACGAGTGTCTCCTTATGATCCTTTGCCAGGAATTTGTAATCACCGACTGCTAGAATTGGATGAGATTTTCTGACCCCAATCAGGTGTTTCATTTTACTGAGTAAAGAATTTGGATCTCTTTCTTCTGCGGCAACGTTAACCTTGTGATAGGCGAAATCCCCTTTGTCAATCAGTGGTTCATAAAGTTGATCTTCAGGCGCATCGGAGAAAGCAGCGTTTTTGCTGTCATCCCACTGCATGGGCGTCCGGACGCCGTTACGGTCCGGCAGCCAGATATTATCGCCCATGCCGATTTCATCCCCATAATAGATAATCGGTGCGCCAGGGAGGGAATAAAGAAGTGCGTTTGCTAATAATATTTTCCTGTGGTCGTTATCCAGAAGTGGAGCAAGGCGGCGTCGAATCCCCAAATTTAAACGCATCCGCGACAATGGGGCATATTCCTCCCACATCCATTGGCGTTCCTCCTCAGTGACCATCTCAAGAGTCAACTCGTCATGATTCCTGAGAAAGACACACCATTGGGTATCCTCCGGTATCTCCGGTGTTTGGTCCATGATCCAATGAATGGGAGAGGCGTCAGCTTTGCGGATTGTCATGAAGATTCTGGGCATTACAGGAAAGTGGAATCCCATGTGAAATTCATCGCCATCCCCAAAATAAGGACGTACGTCCTCAGGCCATTGATTGGCTTCGGCAAGGAGAATTTTTCCTTCCCAATTTTCATCAAGATATGCGCGGAATTCTTTTAGGATCTCATGGGTCTCCGGCAAGTTCTCGCAATTGGTGCCTTCTCGTTCAATTAGATAAGGAACTGCGTCTGCGCGAAAACCATCAATACCCATATTCAGCCAGAATTCCATCACATTCCGCATTTCTTTTCGGACTTCCGGGTTGTCATAATTGAGGTCAGGTTGGCTGGAATAAAACCTGTGCCAGAAATACATGCCAGCTTTTTCGTCGTATGTCCAGTTCGAGTCTTCTGTGTCCAGGAATATGATGCGCGCTTCTGAATATTTGTCATCTGTTTCAGACCAGACATAGTAGTCCCGATATTTAGAATTTGAGTCAGAACGAGATGCTTTAAACCAGGGATGTTGGTCAGAGGTGTGATTGAGGACGAGATCTGCAATGATCTTCAAGCCGCGTTTATGGGCTTCCTGGACCAATTCCTTAAAATCTTCTATTGTGCCGTAATCTTTATGGACGCCGTAATAATCGGCAATATCATAACCATCATCATTAAGGGGGGAAGGATAGATTGGCAATATCCAGATACAATCAACACCTAAATCTTTAATGTAATCTAGCTTGCTGATCAAACCCTGTAAATCTCCTTTTCCGTCACTGTTGGAATCACAAAAAGCCCGAATGTGGACCTCATAGAAGAAAGTGTTCATATACCAGCGGTTTTTATCTGAAGTCACCCAAGTCTCCTCATGATAAATGGAATAGGATCTAATTGCGCTTATTAAAAGTATATCTTTTTAGCTATCTGACGGCAATAGAAGATAAAAGCATGTTGTTATTTCAAGATGTGAGTAGATCAATACGTTGAGCCAACAACCTTATGCGATGACCTTTGGAATCCGATTCAATGACACCTTTGACCAGGAAAGGACCGGTTTCATTCAGTATGTTATATTGCAAGCGATATAGCTTGGGAGGAATCACCACCTGCAGCGAACCCTCCAGATCTTCCAAATTCAAATAGTACATCATCTCATTGGATCGGGTTCGGAAACGCCGCCATGTTTGGCGCATGCCGGCTAGCCTGACTTTTTCACCAATCATATTCTGAGCTTCCAAGGTTGATATCGCACCCCATGCTTGAATTTGATCAGCATATTGTTCAAGAGGTGACATTGCCAGGCTAACGCCCAATATTTCCTGCTGTGCCTGAGTTTTCTGCTGAATGCTCCAATCCTCAATACAACTCTCAGACGAGAAAAGGCCTAATTGACCCGGTGGGCGTTTATGTTCAATACGATTCAACCCTTGAGGGATGATTGTCAGTCCTTCTATTGCGCCGCACATAATTAGATTCTGGGCTTCTTTCTTTTGAGGATCAACGCGAATGATGAAATCTTCAAGAGAATGGAAGGGGCGGTTTTGGATGATAGTAGCAATTGTACATTGCGTCAGGTCTCTCACCTGATCTAAACCCATATACAGCATAGGTTGTCCTTGTGGATAGGTCACGCGGAAGTGGTGGTTGGAATGATTAACATGCGGTGGGTTTACTTGCAGACCTAAACGACGGGCTTCCATCAGATAAACCCGCTGAGAATAATACCCTCCGCCGATCCCCAATACAGCCGACATAAATTCTGCGGGAAAATGGGTTTTACACCAAGCTGAATTCCACGCTAATTGTGCGTAAGAAGCGGCATGTGCTTTAGGAAAGCCGTAACCCGCAAAGGCAGCCATCATCTCCCAGATGTTTTCCGCTGTATCGGGGGGGACGTTTCGGTTTTGGACAGCACCATGGATGAAATTCTTGCGCAGGGTCTCCATCACACCTCCGGGGTCGAAATGACTCATGGCGCGCCGAAGGATATCTGCCTGGGCAATAGATAAACCGCCTAGTTCGTGAGCAATTCGCAGCACTTGTTCCTGATACAAGATGACTCCAAATGTGTCTTCAAGTAATTGAGATAAGGAATCGTGGATATGTGTCACTGGCTCTTCACCGCGGAATCGTTTGACAAAAGCGTCTCTCAGACCGCCGCGAAGCGGACCGGGACGGTAGAGTGCCAGTGCTGCCATGATGTCTTTTGGCTTCCTGGCGTTGATATCTCGCAGTGTGGCGCGCATCCCAGGACTTTCAATTTGGAAACAGCCGATGGTCTGAGCCCTAGAAACTGTCTCTGAGGTAGCTTGGTCGTCACCTGGGATCTTTTCCAGGACTTCCAACCCGTTTTTATATTCACTGATATGCCAAGACTGGATACGATCAGCGACTTCTCCCAAAACAGAAAGTCCTTTGATGCCTAATAAGTCTATTTTGACCAGACCCAGCTTTTCAATTCCCTCCAGGTCAAATTGTGCGTGATTGATTCCCAGTGAAGAAGAATGTACCAGGGGCACCAAATCGGTGATGGGGAAAGGAGTAATGATGATGCCGCCAGGATGGACAGAGAGATGCCGAGGGATATCCAGAATTGCTTTGGCATCTGTGATGATGTCTTTGATGACCGGAATGGATGGGTCGCGAGTGAGTGCAGTGAAGGGGTCTTCTGTGTCATTCCCCCGCTGGAAGGAATATAAGGAGGGTAGTTTTTTTGTAAGTTGGCGGATAGTCTCTGGTGACAGCCCATGCGCCTTGGCGACATCCCCTAGAGCCGATTTCGGTCGGTAGCGGTTGATGGTCCCGACCATGGCAACCCTGTCTTCGCCATACTTATCAAAGGCGAACTGGATCACCTCGTCCCGCCGATGGGAGGCGATATCGGTGTCGATGTCAGGCGGTTTTTTTCTGGCAGGATTTAAAAAGCGTTCAAAGTACAGGTTGAGAGCAATTGGATCGGGGGAGGTGATGTTCAGGCAGTGTGCAACTAATGAAGATGCGGCAGACCCCCGTGAGGAAGTGGGGATGTCTAATTTGCGGGCATGATTGAGAACGTCTTCGACAATGAGAAAGATAGGTTCATAGCCCATATCGCTGATCACTTTTAATTCGTAATCGAGGCGGTCTTTGATCTCCAGCTTGAGGGTTTTGTATTTTTCTTTTGCTCCTTGATAGGCTTTGTCTCTAAGGATATCGGATTGGGACTTTCCTTTTGGCGTTTGGAAGGTTGGGAAATGGGTTTGACCGATGGGGATTTGCAGGTTGCAGCGGTCTTCAAGAATTGCGAGATTATCGAGGGCTCCGGGCAGGTCCTTGAACCGATATTGAAAATCATTTTTATCAGGAAAGTGGGCACTCCCTGGTGGGAGTTGATCTCGTGAAAGGCTTTGGATGGGTGTGATATGCCGGATTGCGGTCAGTGTGCGGTAGGTAGCTTGATCGGATGGTTTGCTGTAAAAAATGTTCTGCGCAGCGATAGGTGGTAAGGCTTGGGTTTGAATTAGCTCAAGTAATAAGCGCTCATTCTTCAGAGGTCCATCAGCAAATCGATGTATCTCAACGAAACAATCTTCATGAAATAGAGCCTTGAGACGTTCAAGAAAACGATCTGGAAGGTATAGAGTTGGGGGACTCTTGAGGAGGAGACTCCGGAGGATGCCGCGTGGGTCGCCGGTGAGGCAGATTAAGCCCTCGCGATGGCATTCGACATCATCTAGTCCCAGAAATGCCTCGTTCACCAGCATTTTACTGCTCAGGCGGCACAGATTCGACCATCCCTGAAGGTCTTTCGCCAGCAGAACAAGGAGACCATGATATCCCTCAAAAGACAGGTCGACCTCAAGTCCGAGGATGGGGTGGATATCCGCGTTGAGGCAAGCTTCATAAAATTCAATCGCACCGGTTAAATAGCGGTGATCGGTGAGCCCAAGTGTTTTAACTCCCTTGCTATGTGCTTGTTGAACGAGTTCCTCAGGGGAAACCAGGGATTCAAGGAAGCTGTAATAGGAATGGGTGCGCAGGTAGGGGATGGCGGGTTTGGAAGTCATCATAATCCTTTTCTCGAACAAGCATTCTATTTATAATTATAGATAGGATTTGCTACAGATGCAAGGGGAAAGGATTAGCTGTAAGATCTTTCGTATAGCCAATTATAATTAATTAGACTATCATCGTAATTACTTTTTTCCCAAAAAAGTAATCATCCCACGCTTGCCATTGATCCGCCAATCTTTTTCCGCCTCATCTTCTAAATGTCGAAATGTATCTTTATCCAGTCCGACAACGAGTTCGGCTTTAAGCGTTCGGAAACTCAGAACACTGGTAGGAAAATATCCGGAGGCGGTTTCCACTGGGGTGGTAGGCGACCAATGGCGGTCGCCCATCAAGCGGCGGTAATTAACATCGCCCTTAAGGATAACTAGGTCGTGGTCGGCAAATTGCCCTTTCAGGACATCTGGAAGTTGTCGAAACATACGCCCATATGCAAAGAAGGGGGGTGTCTCACATTGAACCAACCCGGAGTGTTGAGCTTGTGTTATTCTTGCCGCTAATCTTTTGTCTTTTTCGGATTGGGATGACTTCAAAAAGAGCAGTGTCCTTTCCATGTCCTTAGGCATAGCATCAGAAACGAAAAAAGGTTGATTTTTTAGATAGCAGGTGATGGAACAGGCTAATTTGGCATCAAGCAAATAATCAATGAAGGAAAGATCAAAATATAACTCTTTTCCGACGTTATCAAATACGTATGCGATCTTCGCCGGTTTTTGTGAGAGAAAGCTGTAGGCTTCTTGGGAATGATCGAGGATGATGTTGTGGCGCTGTGAACTCATATCTGTATCAAACGTCGTCAAGTTGCTCAGGTCGCCTCGGTTACCCCATAACACCCGGTAGCAGACTTCCTGGAAATCCTCAAGAGAGTCCCCTTCAGGCATCGCCTGATAAACCTTAGAGAAAACAGCCAGCCCGTGTGACATTTCATTTTCTTTGAACCTTCTGTAGGGATCTTGAGCCATCCACGGACCAGGTTGGAAATATTTGACAGCTTCAAGGACGCGTCTGTAGAAAAAAGTCTCTGCCAGGAACCACGGAATCTCCAACCAGGTTTTCCCTAACCAGGGTGATATATCTTCATCCCAGAGGAGACGATCACTGGTTTCTTCATGTAAGGGTTGAAACTTGCCCTGGGTTAACTCGGATTGAAGACATTGCAGGTCTTCCCTAATTTCTGGCGTATAGTCGAAATGGGACAGGATTCGGTCAATGATGATAGATTTACGCTCTTCAATGGTTTTTCGGGCAAAGGACCCTTTCTCGGATGTCATCAAGAAAGGGGGTAATGCGTTGTGTGTCATATAAATTACTCCTAAGGCATGATGAGCCTGACTATTTCAGCTTCAGCTTTATTCGCCCAACACTTTTCCAGGGTCAACATTTCATAGACGGTAGGGTTTTCTCAAAATGCGGGTAACCCTGTCATTTGATCACTCTCATCGAATAGTATCCTTCTTATTGGTTCAATTGATATTTTATAAATGATGTTCGTATTATATTGTATTAAGGATACATTCTTCCAATGAACACAGGGTTTCACTCTAAAGTAGAGAAATATTGGTAAAATCAGTGGATACTGTATCATATTTCCATATTTGAGTAGACAAAAAGAGAGAACTCCTTGAAAATA
>Ga0307427_1000180_pt1 | contig 46708 bp, 42 predicted proteins | sample SalMarWE160190MG_FD_202162 | JGI IMG/M metagenome (GOLD analysis project Ga0307427, IMG submission 202162) | Salt marsh sediment microbial communities from the Plum Island Ecosystem LTER, Massachusetts, United States - WE1603-190 | ecosystem: Environmental > Aquatic > Marine > Intertidal zone >...
AGATCAATTTGGCATGTTCTTCGGAGTGCTTGCCTCTGCCTTGTGGATTCTTACCTCAGTATATTCCATAGGGTATGTGAGGGGACTCAATGAACATGCTCAGACCAGATACTTTTTCAATTTTGCGATCTGTCTTTCTGCGACCATGGGTATTGCCTTTGCAGGTAACCTCCTGACTCTTTTTATTTTTTATGAAATTCTTACAGTGGCAACCTATCCATTGGTGGCCCATAAAGAGACCGAAGAGGCAATAATTGGCGGGAGGAAATATCTTGTTTATACCCTTACAGCCGGGGTAGTCATTTTGTTTGCCACAATCTTTATCTATACCCTTACTGGGTATCTTGATTTTAAGGCCGGCGGTTTTCTTTTAGGCAAGGGTTCGTCAGCTACACTTACCTTCTTATTTTTTATCCTTATATTAGGGTTTGGCGTAAAGGCAGCGCTTATGCCCATGCATGAATGGCTACCAACTGCGATGGTGGCCCCCACACCAGTGAGCGCCCTTCTCCATGCTGTGGCTGTGGTTAAGGCAGGAGTATTTGGGTGTTTAAGGATTATCCTCTACGTTTTTGGACCAGTGCTTCTCCACGAGCTTGATCTGTGGCTTATATTGGCCTATTTTGCTGCATTCACCGTTATTGTTTCCGGGCTGTACGCCCTTGCACAGGATAACCTGAAAAGAAGACTTGCCTTTTCTACTATAAATAACCTTGCCATAATAGTCATGGGGGCTGCCTTATTAAGCCAAAGCTCTATAACAGGGGCCATTTTTCATATGGGAAGCCATGGCTTTATGAAGATTACCCTATTTTTTGTAGCCGGGGCCATCTATGTAAAGACCCATAAAGAAAACATAAGTGAGATGGATGGGCTCGGCAGACAGATGCCTTTAACCTTTGGCGCCTTTGCTATTGCTTCAATGGGCGTTGCAGGAACTCCACCTGTTTGCGGATTTATCAGTAAATGGTATCTGGCATTGGGTGCCCTTGAGGCCAAGGAAGCAGTGTTTCTTTTTGTTCTGCTTATAAGCGCCCTGTTGGATGTAGCGTACTTTTTTCCTATAATATTTAATGCGTTTTTTAAAAATCCCAAAGAACCATTAAACCCACATTTTGATGAGGCCCCTATGAGAATGGTTGTTCCCCTGATGATAACCGCCGTTATCTCAGTAATACTTGGAATATTTCCAAATGCCTTTTTTAATTTCTTTAACATAGCCTCTATGGCAGCCGGGAAGATATTAGGAGGGATGTAGATGTCAAAGATATTAAAGAATATATTCTTTATTAGCTGCGGGGTGAGTATACTGATTGGACTATTTATACCACATGAACATGTGCACTTTTGGTGGGAGAAGATTCCGGCCTTTGATGCAATATTTGGCTTTTTTGGTTGCATTCTGATCGTGCTGGGATCAAAGGCAATAGGCCATCACGGAATACAAAAGGATGAGGATTACTATGATTGATATAGTACCCCCTGCCTTTATATTTATTCTTGGCGCCATTCTCCTTCCTCTTCTCCGGGAAAGAAGGCTGAGACAACTGTTTCAGCTCCTTATCCCTGTGATAGCATTTATAGATCTCCTGTATATGCCTAAAGGTACCTATTGGGTCTATAACTTCCTGGGATATGACCTTATCCTTGGCAGGGTAGATAAGCTGAGCATGTGTTTTGGATATGTCTTTGTCATTGTGGCCTTTTTAGGGATGACCTATGCCCTCCATGTAAGGGAAGCTGGGCAACATACGGCGGCATTTCTTTATATAGGGAGTGCCCTGGGGGTTACATTTGCCGGCGATATTTTTACCCTGTTTGTTTTTTGGGAGATTATGGCTGTATCCTCTGTATTCCTTATCTGGTATCAAAGAGATAAGGGGGCCCTCGATGCTGGATTCAGGTATATTATGGTTCATATATTCGGCGGTTGCGCCCTTTTGGCTGGCATTATTATACATGTATCAAATACAGGATCCACAGAATTTGGTCTTATAGAATATGGGGGGCTTGCCTCTCAACTGATACTCCTTGGTTTTATCATCAATGCCGCTGTGCCCCCTTTTCATGCCTGGCTTTCTGATTCCTATCCGGAGGCTACTGTTACCGGAAGCGTATTTTTGACTGCCTTTACTACCAAAAGCGCTATATATGTGCTTTTGAGGACCTTCCCAGGAGTTGAGATCCTTGTTTGGCTGGGGGCCATTATGGCGGTATATGGAGTGGCCTATGCGGTCCTTGAGAACGATATCAGAAGACTCCTTGCATACCATATCATCAGCCAGGTTGGGTATATGGTAGCAGGAGTGGGATTGGGAATTGAGATGTCCATGAATGGATCAACTGCTCATGCGTTTTGCCACATTTTGTATAAGGCCCTGCTTTTCATGGGTGCTGGAGCGGTAATTTATGTAACTGGGAGAAGAAAGCTCACAGACCTGCAAGGCAGAAGTTTATACAAGAAAATGCCCATTACTCTCTCCCTTTATATGATAGGCGGTTTTTCCATATCGGCAGTGCCACTCTTTAATGGTTTTATAAGCAAAACTATGATTATTGCAGCATCAGCCGAGCTACATCGTCCTATTATATATCTATTGCTGCATCTGGCCTCCATAGGAACATTCCTTCATACAGGCCTGAAGCTTCCCTATGGCATTTGGTTTGGCAGGGTTCCCAGCGGAGAAAAGATTGAAGAGGAAGAGATAGAGGCAGCAGAGCCTCCCCTGAATATGCTGATAGCCATGGCTATGGCCGCCTTTTTGTGTATCCTAACGGGTGTTTATCCTAAGATACTTTATAATATCCTCCCCTATACTGTCCATTATCATCCTTATACAGTAAACCATGTGGTTGGGATGATGCAGCTATTGCTCCTCACGGCTGGTGCATTTTGGCTCTATATAGACAAACTTGGCGGTGAATCTAAGGTTAGCGTTGACACGGATTGGTTCTATAGAAAACCAGGTGTGCTTCTTCTTTGGTTCGTCAGTAATCCCATGCAAGACCTCAGGCTTGGACTACAGAGTTTTTTTACTAAAATGGTGGCAAACGTTGCAAGTCTAAGCAAAAATCCCATCTTACTCCCTGAGATAACAGCAAGGTATATTCACCTGAAAATTATCAACAGGCTTTACCAGGCATCTGGCATAGATAATGATAAACTAACTGAATTGAAGGAATTGGAATCCAGACTTGCTGCAGTAAAAGAAATGAGATACGATGAAAATGTCTATAGAAGGCCTATAGGCCTTGGTGTCCTTATAGCTATAATCTTTCTGTTTATTTATGGTTTGATCTATTTTATAAGATTGCGTTAAGGCATAAAAAAGACAGACTTTGCTGCGCTCCGTATTAGTGATTGGAAAACTGGAATAATGGCATATTGTTGGTGAAAACGGATACTATCAATTATGGTAGTTTCTTATCTTCCCCGCACGCCTCCCCGCCTGCCGTCCGTCGGGCAGGGCCTTAACGCTCACGATGCTGGACAGATACCCCCATCACTCCAATATTCCATCACTCCAACCTGCACGCCTCGCCTGAGTCCCGCAGGGCGGAATGATAGCGGGCAGGTAATCCAATTAGAGCGAAGTCCTAAGTTCGCTTTTGATGTTGCTCACTTTAAATAAAGGGAGCTTACTATGAAAAAGATACTTAAAGGGTTATTTATACTATTGGCTGTTTTATGTATCCCGATTGGATTCTTCATCAAACATGAGCACGCCGTCTTTTTTTGGCACAAAATACCCTCAATTGAGGCAATTTTTGGAATTATTGGGGCCCTTCTATTGATTGTAGCCGCAGCAATACTGGCTTCCTTTGCACAAAAGAAGGAGGATTTTTATGATTAAGCCCGTTCCACCTGCCATACTATTTATCCTTGGGGCGATGCTGATTCCCCTTTTAAAGGGAAAATTAAAACAGGTATATATTCTTCTGGTTCCTGCAGTGGCCTTTTTAGATATCTTATATCTAACTCCAGGCACAAGCTGGGTATATAATTTTTTGGGATATGACCTTATTTTTTGCAAGGTTGATAGACTGAGTCTGGTAGTAGGATATATATTTATCATTATAGGGTTTTTGGCCATACTCTATTCTTTGCATGTAAAACAGGATGGGCAACATATAGCAGCCTTCCTGTATGTAGGAAGCTCTTTGGGAGTAGTCTTTGCTGGAGATTTGTTTAGCCTATTTGCCTTCTGGGAAATTATGGCTGTGACATCTGTATTCCTAATATGGTTTCAAAGAGACAAAGATTCACTTGATGCTGGCTTTAGGTATATCCTAATGCATATATTCGGCGGTTGTGCCCTATTGGCTGGTATTATTATTTATACTGTCAGCAAAGGATCCATTAATGTGGCCGTCATGGAACCGAGCCCTGCCTACTGGTTCATACTTGTTGGGTTTGGACTCAACACCGCCTTTATTCCTATTCATACATGGTTGCCAGATGCATATCCTGAGGGGACCATTACAGGGAGTGTATTTCTTTCTGTTTTCACTACAAAAACCGGTGTTTACGCATTAGCCAGATGTTTCTCAGGTGCGGAGTTGGTGGCTTACATGGGCGGGATCATGGCGGTATATGGTGTTATATTTGCATTACTACAAAATGATGCTCGAAAACTCCTTGCCTACCATATCGTCAGCCAGGTGGGATACATGGTGGCAGGGGTTGGAATAGGAACCACACTTGGTGTAAATGGTGGGATAGCCCATGTCTTTAATCACATTTTGTATAAGGCATTACTGTTTATGAGTATGGGATCTGTTTTATATATGACCGGAAAAAGAAAGTTAACAGAGATGGGGGGTTTAGCAAAGTTTATGCCTGTAACCTGCGTTGTCTTTCTTATAGCTGCCCTTTCCATTTCAGGTGTACCAGGATTTAATGGATTTGTAAGTAAGGGTATGGTTATAGCCTCAGCGGTTGAGGCTCACATGCCAATCTTAGAGCTCATGTTGATCCTGGCATCCGTGGGAACATTTCTCTCCTTTGTGAAACTTGGCTATTTTGCATTCTTTGCTAAAAATCCAGAGATAAGGTCAAAAGATCCTCACATAAATATGCAATTGGCAATGGCCTTGACCGCCTTTTTATGTGTATTTATTGGACTTTATCCTAAAATACTTTTTGATATACTTCCTTATAGCGTAGTTCATTATCAGCCCTTCTCCGCTTCCCACATATTTGGCGTTATCCAACTCTTTATGTTAGCCGGAGTAGCTTTTATATTAGCCAAAGCCATGGTTGTGCCTCACAGAGCAACTATCTTAGATTTTGACTATTTCTATCGAATGGGAGGAAGGGGTCTGATATGGATATCTACTGTGCCTATGAGCAACTTCAGGTCCACATTGCAGGTGCGCTTCTCCAGGGCAATGTATATCATTGTCCGATTAGCCAAAAATCCCATCTCTATCCTTGAGATACCAACAGCATATGTTTATTTAAGAATCACAAAGGGCCTGAGATATGTAAGCGGATACTCTTCTGGTGAGACATATAACGAAGGATTATATCGAAGACCCATAGGTGTGGGAGTTCTTATGGCCATTATACTTCTCTTTGCCTTTGCTTTGATTTATTTTATTTTTTGAACCCACAGGACTTTCTGCCTGCTCCAGAGAAAAAAATAAAGATGGTTGATTTTTTTCTATGTTTTGGGCATATTTTTAGTAATCGTTCGTGTGGCATTGGGGTAATGTCGAGTTTTAGGTAAGAGCCTTTTGCTGTTGAGGATGATAAAATATAGAACTGGAAGAAAGAAGCCGTAAATAGGTAAAAAGAAAAAAGGGTAAGATATCCAAAATACGTTAAAAGAGGAGAGCCAGTTATGGAAATCAAAAAGATGCTATTTGTAACAGATTTTGAAGAATTGTGGTTTGATGCCTTACGATCATTAATGGTTCTTAGAGAATCAGGCCTTGATCATGTGGTGCTCATGCATGTGATAGACCGTAGTATAGGCTATTATACTACGGATGAAAAAAAGAGGCTTACAGCAATGGCTGAAGTCCGTTTTGTGGATTGGGCGCAAAGTCTATATGAGGAGGGCATGGAATGTGGATCATATATTGTCGTTGGAGATACGGTTTCTAAGGTTCTTGAAACCGAGAAAGAGGAAGAGGCAGACCTTATTGTAATAAGTCGTCAGAAGAGGACTAAACTGCAAAAGCTCTATATTGATTCTAAGACAATAGAACTAATTAGAAAAGCTACAACACCGGTCCTGGTACATAAATACAAGTTAGACTCCGGCAAGGTGAATGACAGGCTGTTTGAGAGGCCACTTTTGGCAACGGATTTTTCTGCTCCAGCAAATAGGGCACTGGAGTTTTTAGTCGGTATTAAAAATGTTATCAAAAAGCTACAGGTAATCTATGTTGAAACTGAGAAGGCTATGGAGGGTCTGGGGAAAAGGGGGCTTCAGAAAAAGGAAAGGGAGAATAGAAAAAAACTCGATGAATTATGTGAAGCCCTTGAAAGTGAGGGAATAGAAGCAGAATATCACCTCTACATAGGCGATTTCACCCAGATTGAGAATGCAGCCCGGGAACGCGATGCCACTCTCATTGCCACAGGTACAAGTGGAAAGAGTTCCTGGCAGGCGAGGTGGTTGGGAAGTGTTTCTCAGCAGGTGGCAGAGGTATCAGAATTGCCTACATTATTAGTGCCTTAGTGCACCTCACCCAGCAATCCATTTAGCAAAGGGGGATGAAGTAATGAACGCTTTTGTCAATAAGGCTGTCTTACTTATTAGTATTGTATTTTTTTGTATGACGTTCCAATTTCAGATTTTCAATGCCTTTGCTGAGAAAGAAGAAGAAAAAGCCGTCTATGTAGGAATGGGTAAATGCAAGACATGCCACCCCGAGCATGTAAAGACATACTCCGATTGGAAGTATTCGAAAAACTTCCGCATACTGGAAATGAGAGGCAAGGACCATGATCCTCAATGTCTTTCCTGTCACACTACAGGATATGGCAAAAAAGGTGGTTTTAAAAGTGTAGAACAGACACCGCATATGAAAAATGTCCAATGCGAGGCATGCCATGGGCCAGCAAGCCTGCATGTAAAGGCACCCACTGTAGAAGAACATCTGAAGACCTTAAGTATTCCTAAAAACGTTTGCACTTCCTGTCACTACCAACATAAACATATAGGGTATTGATGAAAAAGAATAAAATTATATTCTTTCTAAGAAAACTAGGCCCCGGATTTCTTTTTAGAAGTTTAAGAGCCAAGATAATTTTGGGTGTAAGTTTAATTCTAATTTTAGTAACCGGCTCCTTTACCTATTATGAGACAACGACACGAATACAATTCGAATTGAAGAAGCAGGAGGAAAGGGCATTTGATATCAGCGCTGCCGTATTGAAGGGGATAGAGTATCCCATGCTCGACGGAGAGATGGAAGATGTGCAGGCAATATTACAGAAAGTAGGTATGCTTGAGGGACTTGAGGTAGTGAAACTCATCGATCTATTTGACACCATCAGATATAGCACAGATCCTGATAGCATAGGCGAGGTTAATGAGTCTGAGATTACCTTGAATGCCCTGCGCGCAAAAGAATTAATAAAGGGCCTTGAGATCTATAAGGGCAAAAAGGTATTTTCTCATGCTATTCCCATTCGAAATGAAAAGGCTTGTTTTAAGTGTCATGGAAGTGGAAAGGAGATATTAGGTGTGTTAACAGTTGGAATTAACTGGGGACCCATTGAGGAAAGGATAGCGGCACTACGGAATCAAAAGATTGCTGTTGAGGTGATTTCCCTGGTAATTTTGGCCTTTTTTTTAATTCGATGGTTATCAATGTATGTGACGCACCCTATTTTGAAGGTCACTGAATTTGCGAATGAAGTCAGCCGCGGGAAACTAAATGCAAAATTAGATTTTGGTAAGAGGGCTAAATCTTGGCAGATATATAAGACACATGCAGGCGATGAAATAGTGCAGTTGGGGGATTCTCTGACACACATGTTAAAGAATATGAGACAAATGTATGAAAAAATTTCTTCATTCAGTAAAGATCTGGAGTTAAAGGTAGCCAAAAGGACAGAGGAGTTGGAGCAAAAAACGACGGAACTTGAGCAAGCAAACATAGAACTAAAAAAGCTTGATGAACTTAGATCTACATTTCTGGCAAATATGTCCCACGAACTCAGAACACCGTTGAATTCCATTATCGGCTATACGGATTTGCTTTTGGATAGGGTGGATGGAGATATTACTGGAGAGCAAGAGAAAAGCCTGACAAAAGTGTACAAAAACGCAAAAAATCTGCTTATATTAATCAATGATATCTTAGATATGTCCAGGATTGAATCTGGAAGGGTAGAATTAGACTTGAGTGAAGTCGATGTACAGGATATTATCCAAGAGACAGTCTATGCCCTTGAACCATTGATAAACAAAAAGGCGTTTATCATTGATACAGATTTTGATGAAAATTTACCACTGGTAATTGCAGACCCCGATAGGGTTAGGCAAGTGGTAACAAATCTACTGCATAATGCCATTAAATTTACCTCGGAGGGGGGTATCACCATCAGGGCCAAAGCCTCCGAGATGGGGGTGGAAAAGGGCGAGCCGTCTAAATTCGTCGAGGTCTGTATTTCAGATACAGGCATTGGAATCAGGGAAGAGGATTTTGATAAGCTATTTGATATGTTTACACCCCTTGATATCTCAGCAACCCGTCCATACGGAGGGGTCGGCTTAGGGCTTAGTATCTGCAAAGGGCTGCTTGAAATGCAGGGTGGGAATATCTGGGTAGAGAGCAAATACGGAGAGGGCAGTAAGTTTTACTTCACCTTGCCTGTAAAAGAAGAATAGCCCATTTAAATTTAGAAATAATAGAAAAGATTGCCTAATAAACAGCGTTTAGTCACGAATAGTTATGGACAATAAAGGAATTCAGAAAGGTTCATCACAAAAAATCTTAGTAGTTGAGGATAATCAGGATAACCGGGAATTGGTGGTTAAGGTCTTGAAGATCAATGGCTATAAGGTAATTGAAGCAGTTGATGGTGAAGAGGCTATAGAAAAAACAAAGACTGAAAAACCTGATCTGATTCTTATGGATCTTTTTCTCCCAAAGATAGATGGCTATGAGGTAACAAGAAGATTAAAGCGTGATAGAGACCTTAGGCGTATACCGATAATTGCCCTGACAGCCCATGCAATGAAAGGGGATATGGAAAAGGCTTTAGCCGCGGGTTGTGACTACTATATTCCTAAGCCCATTGATGTCCGGGAATTACCAAAACAAATCAAGCATTTCCTGAAGCCTAACCCATAATCAATATATAGAAAATTTAAATGACTAACAAGGCTAAAATATTAATAGTTGACGATGATATCGATACTATTGAATTACTGAACAAGAGGCTGCGTGCTGAAGGGTACTATACCTCAGAGGCCTATGATGGGGAGCAGGCCCTGCAACAGGTAGAGGAATATCAGCCCGACTTAATACTATTAGATATAATGATGCCCAAAATAGATGGCTATGAGGTATGCAGAAGGCTAAAAGGTTCTGAAGATACCAAACTTATCCCCATCATTATGCTAACTGCTAAGGGAAAGATACCTGATAAGGTGAAGGGATTGGGCATTGGGGCAGATGATTATATAGCCAAACCCTTTGATTACAGAGAACTCTCCCAAAGGGTCAGGCACTGGACCGCAGTCAAGATGGAGGTGGAGGAACGATTAACCAAGATAAGGCAACTGGAAAAAGAACTGATTCAATCAGAAAGATTGGCGGCTGTTGGGCAAACCGTTGCCAGTCTTGCCCATTATGTCAAAAATATTTTGTTCGGCCTAAAAGGTGGTGTCTATTTGGTAAACGAGGCCCTTAAAGAAGATGATACAGATTCTCTTAAGGATGGCTGGGATTTGGTAGAAAGTAACATGGGCAGGATTTCTGGTCTGGTTCTTGATCTGCTTGAGTATTCCAGAGAACGCAAGCCAGAATATGAAAAATGTTTTCCCAATGAGATTGCAGATGATGTCTGTAAACTTTCGCAAGAGAGCGCAAAGGAATATAGTATAGAGATTATTAAGGATTTTGATTCTTCCATGGGTGAAGCAGTTATGGATCCTAAAGGTATTCATCGCTGTTTGCTTAATCTGGTTTCAAACGCCATAGATGCCTGTATTTATGACTCTAATGAAGAGAAGAAATGGGTGGTGCAGGTAAGGACAATTCTTGAAGATGATAGCATGGTCAAATTTGAGGTATCTGATAACGGTTGTGGTATGGATGAAGAGACCAAACAAAAATTATTTACCGGTTTTTTTACCACCAAAGAGGGAAGAGGTACTGGTCTTGGTCTCCTGAATACCCAAAAGATAGTACAGGAACATGGCGGAACCATTACTGTAAACTCACAACCCAGAGAGGGATCGGCGTTTACTATTCGAATGCCATATAAAGATGTAGCCACATCGGGAGCGACCGGAAAATAGGATTAAAGCTAAGTGTGTGCATCTAAATTTCTACAATTTATTGAATTTGCAGTATTTTTGATGCTACGCACTATATCATACCAATATGGAATGATGGGGTGTTGGAGTATTGGATGGAAAAAGCGGAAAAATCTATTTTTTTATTCCTCTAAACCCATTACTCCACTAATCCATTGCTCCAATACTCCAATGGAGGCGAAGCCCCTAATTTTAAGTTAAGAAATAATAGGAGGAGGATGCATCATGAAGAAGGTTCTTATTGTTGACGATGATGTTGATATCAGAAAGGTTGTCTCAAAACTTGTGGAAAAAAGCGGATATGAAGCAATAGAGGCCAAGAACGGTGTTGAGGGCATGAGTAAGGTAAGGGAAGATAAACCGGATTTGATTATTTTAGATATGTTGATGCCAAAAGAGAGTGGAATCAGGATGTATCACGAATTAAAGACCGAGGAATCTTTAAAAGATATTCCTGTGATTGTGCTTTCTGCTATACCCAAAAAAAGCTTCCTCAAATCCCAGAAAGTATTAGATGAATTTGCGGGTCAATCTGTACCTGAGCCTGAAGCTTATATTGAAAAACCAGAAGAACCAGAGGAACTGATAGCATTGATGAAGAAAATCTTAGGATAAAAGGGCTCCTGGAATGCCCAGAAAAATTGTGATGGCTGAGGTTTGGCTTTACAACTGTCATCTGGAATCATAGATATCTTTTTACAATATTTCATTTCTTATTCACTCATTAGGATCGGCGGTAAACAGCAGTTCAAATAAGCAAGAATTTGGACTGCGAGCAATTGTTTACTTCAGTTAGAAATATTCACCCAACCTGTCCATGTTAAGTATAGTAATCGTAAGCAGTAACGATCAGAATGAGGATTTTGGGTGGCTACACACAAATATCCTCAATTCTCTTGTTAGATGATGTTTATCAGGAAGCATTTATTCAATCCTAAAAGTCCATTTCAGATCTCTGGATAATCCTTCCAGTTCTGGAAACAATGTACTTTCAGTAATCCCCATAGCGTTTAGCTGATCCTTGATGTATGCGGCATGTTTTGTGGAAAATCTAATCTTTGCCATGTGAGGTTTCGCATTGTTTTTTGCTACTAGTCTAAAAGCATTGATATAAATTCCGTGGATAGTAAACACACTTCTTTGAGCAGTCATTCTTAAGTCTGTTGCAGGTGGCTCAAGGCAAAGAGGGAAACATGGGCATTCACTGTCTGATTCTAAATACGATGATAGTCGCTTATTAAGCTCTTTAGAAATAATAGCCGGATCTGTGCCATAGACAAGACCTTCTCCTTTCTTCTGATGATTTACCACCTCATCAAACCAATAAGGGTTTAAGACATAGATTGATGGAATATATGTGTTTTTGGGATTTCTGACTGCAAAATATAATGCAATTAACGATCCTTCAGTCCAATCGAGCAATCTTGTGGGTAATCCATAGTGTTGCATTGTGAAGTACCAATTCCATTGAGTGTAGTTATTATGATCAGGTATGAAGGATCTTGCTCTATTTACAAAATTTGAAAAAATCCACCATTCGTAATTTTCATGGCGCTGCCAAAGACGGTCCCTGTAGACTTTTGGAGTTAATTCGTATTTAGCATGGGACACTCCTCTGTACCATAGGATAGATGTATCAAAATCTTGGCGCAGATATTCGATGACATCCATGTATTCTTGTACGTCTTCTAGTAGTCTTACATTTGTTTTTATATGAGCGGTTGTTTTAAAGTACTCTGAATTGATTTTCATTTCTTCAGTATCATCTAACGAAAAGCTAAGCTGCTGGCGCGCTAAAGGCAAGGCGCCACAAATACCGCCAGCATTTCTAAAAGCATCGTCACCCAAAAAAGCCGATGTGGTAAGCCGGTCAGCTTGAGTGAGTTGATACTATTTAAGGCCTCCCCCTAAAGTATGTTAATATGGTTCAACCTATAAACCATTAACACAAAACAAAGGAGGAAGCCCATGAGATTTTACACCAAACAACACAAATTTTATTGCGGAATCGACCTTCATGCCAAAAAAATGTATGTCTGTGTCCTTGACAGCGCAGGAGAAATTGTGCTTCACCAAAATATAAACACCGAACGGGAAATCTTTCTCGCGGTAATCGAGCCTTTCCGGGAAGATGTCGTCGTTGCAGTAGAATGTATGTTTACCCGGTATTGGATCGTCGATCTCTGTGCCAAAGAAGCACTACCCTTCGTCCTCGGTCATGCATTATACATGAAAGCCATCCACGGTGGCAAAGCCAAAAACGACAAGATAGATTCACACAAAATCGCAGTCCTGCTCAAGGGAGGAATGATTCCCATGGCCTATACGTACCCTGCCAAAATGAGAGCAACCCGGGATCTGCTCAGGAGACGGAATCATCTCATGAGAAAAAGAGCTGAACTCTATGCCCATATCCAGAACACCAGGAGCCAGTACAATCTCGCCGACTACTTCGGCCGGATTGCTAAACCACAAAACAGAGAAGGAATAGCGGAGCGTTTCGAAGATCCTGCTGTTCAAAATATGATTGCCACTGATTTTGCAGTCATCACCGCGTATGATCCAATCATAGCAAAAATGGAACGAGATATCATCTCCATGGCCAACCATCACGATCCTGTTGCCTACGCCCTGCTCAAATCCATCCCAGGCATCGGCAAAATTCTGGGACTGGTTATCCTCTATGAGATAGAAAACATACATCGCTTCCCCACCGTCCAGGATTTCGTATCCTACAGTAGGCTCGTCAAATGTTCAAAGGAATCCAACGGCAAAAAGTACGGCTCAAGTGGCAAAAAGATCGGCAATGCCCATCTCAAGTGGGCCTTCAGTGAGGCAGCAGTCCTTTTCCTCAAAGGCAATGAGCCCGCAAAAAGATACCTTAATAGACTCACTGCAAAGTATGGTAAAGGCAAAGCACTGTCTATCCTGGCACACAAGCTGGGACGGGCTGCCTATTTCATGTTAAAGAACAAAGAGCCCTTTGATCAGAAAAAGTTCTTAGGTCTCTGAAAGGTGGAGGGGGCGGATCAGCCTGAAGCCTAACTGGAACCTTTTTAAGGATTTGAGCATGCAGTTGCATCTATCTGGGACAAGAAAACCCATGTGGCATGGAACGCTCGCCAGATGATATGCCAAAAAATCCGGTAACCATAGCGGTTGATTGGCGATCCGTCTCGCTTCCGATATACTCTCAACGAACTTTTGTCTCCGTTGATCAGGTTCTGCCCCTCGACCGAGCCCGCATCTAACTGGAGGTGGTTTCATCAACCAGACCTTTGACTAGGACGGCATGAGGGTACGACATAGTTTCTAGGTCGCAGTGAGAAATTCTCTCTGTAGTCCTGCTCTATGCAGGATAGGACCTCGATAAGTGTTTGGTGCAGGATCTTTCTCCTGGCACCCGCTTTGAAACCAAGTCAGAAACGTGACAATAGAGTCAGACTCGTTATGTAAAAGAGCGAATAATATTTTTTCGCAGTAGGACAATTTTACCTATTGACAACCGGAGGCCTTATAAGTTAGGCGAAGATGTCATCATGTCAAGGGCTGACCCCATTATCATGAGTCGCACTTCCCTCACCCGCCATCAGATCCTGATCTTTTGAATCGCGCCCTGGTTTAGCTTGAGCGCAGGGCGTCCACGAACCATTCGCACGATGCCAATTGCCTTGCCGCAGGCAGGGCAGGCCGGAAGGGCGCCCAACGGTGCGTTGACTACCCCCACACCGTCATCCTGAATCTGGTCTAGGTAGCACTTGATCAGCCGACCGCGACCTCCTTTGAAGTACCTGAAGAGAAGCTGCCCACACTGGCATTCGACTTTGATAATTCGGTCTTTGGACATGTTCGTTACACTTTGCCGCCGATCCGGTGCAAGGCGTGGTTATGATAAAATGGTATACAGGCTGTAGTCAACCTGGCCTGCTTGAGCGTTGCCCTTATGTCCTCTTTTCTTTCTCTATTTCCTGGCTCCCTTCTACGATCCCCCTATTATTTTGTCAACATAGTCAACTAATTCACCTGAATCCTTTGGTTCGGCTAGTGATCTTGCTTGGAAAGCGCTTCAAGCATTCTGGCCACGCGACCTTCTATGGTTTCATGAAGTAGTGTGACTATGGAATCGCTGTATTCTCTGGTCTGTGCCTGGACCTCGCCAAGCTCGTGCAAAACACTATGGCAGCTTTCTGCCATTCGTTCTCGTATCATCGGCCAACCAAGACCGGCCTTTTTTGCCATCTTCTTCCAGTCACCAATCGTGAATGCGTTGACTGATTCGCAGCCACCAATTTTCATCGCGAGATTTTTGGAGAGACCAGGCCAAGCAAGAGTGGAGACAAGATCATAATAGGGAGATAGCCGTCGTTCGCCACCAGAATACAATAACGAGTAGTTCTTGCCGTGAGCATCGGCGTTGCCGATCAACACATTAAAAATCAGCCCCCTGGTTATGAGCAGCGTTAGCCCAAACTCAGTCATTTTCCTCATCATTCCAGGGATTGATAATGGACAATTTACTTGCTTGAAAGTCCTCTTCATTCCTTGTCACTAAGATGAGATTATGAGTATAGGCTGTAGCAGCAATAAGGCTGTCTATTGAAGACATGGGCATTCCTTCTTTTTCAGCTTTTCCTTGCATTACTCCCCAATTCTCAGCAACAGTAATATCAATGGAATGAATACGATCTTGGTAATTCTCTAATAAGGTATTGAGCCAATCTGTCAATCTTTCTTTCTTCTTCGATTCAGAGAGTTTGGTCAATCCTTTTCGGATTTCACCGATGGTAAGGGAACATAAAAATAATCGTTCTGATGGGATACTATTTATCCACATAATTACCTTTGAACTGGGAGCAGATTTCACAATCTCTGATATTACACAAGTATCCATTAAATAATTCACAGTTCGATACTCCTTGGGTAATCTTGTCGTCTTTCGATTTCAAAATCTTCGTCCATTTTGGGGCAGGTTAATAAAAACTCTTTGAAACTTGGTTTATTAGAAACTAAATCCTCATAATCCTTAGCTGAAAGGACAACAACTGCCTTTGCTCCTCGACGTGTCACATACTGAGGACCTATCTTCAACGCATCTGCTACCACCTTGCTGAATTGTGCTTTGGCATCTTGTAATTTCCAAATTTCTTTCATAATCCCTCCTTGTTATACCTAGTCAGACTAGTCTAAATATGAATAATTGTCAACACTTTTTTTTAAGGACTTCATTTAAGAATTAAAAGTGAACCGTTTTTATTAGATTTACAATTTAAAAGTGAACACCTATAAACGGTATCATACAAATTTCTTAAAGTAATCTGTCTTTAATCTTCCTGCATTTCTGGTGAATCTTTTTAGAGGTCAAGGGAAGTGGAATTGGTGGGAGCATTCCTGACTTAGACAGCCTCACCCAGGATTGCCTTCTCGGTATGCCGTATGTGTTTGGAAGCCCCTTCATGAAATAGACTGGCTTACGTGCAGCCAGCCATATCTTGATCTGTGTTTGACACAAATGAAGATATGGGCTTATATTTTGGTTCCTTCATCAGTGGAATCTTTGCGTGAGAGGAGCCCGCGAGTTGATTTTTTTCGATAAGATTACTCGGTTGGAAGACCACCCCTCCTTTCAGGTTTGAAGCTCAGGTAGATCTTGATAAAAATCCAGTGATTCCGGATTCTTCAGGGCATCCTTGATCGGATCAAATCTACGTCGACTTATTTATTATTTCGAGACTCTTCCTTGTTAGTCAAGACTGAACGTATTTCCAAATAGAATAAATGAATTTATTGAAAATAAGATAGGATTCTGATTGACATTTGATATTTTATAAAATATAAAATATCATTAATAAAATAATTTACTTTCAATCTCTGCATCTTATTACTTCATTAGGGAGAGGATGCAATAATCTGAAGAGAAAATTTTTTGTATCATGTCTTATAAAACGATAAAAGACGTTGTTACTCAACAGCTCCGCGAAGAAATTCTCTCGGGGAAGATAGGTAAGCCGGGTGAGAGCATTACGCTAAAGGATTTGGCAGACAGATATATGTGCAGCCTCACCCCAATCCGGGAATCTCTGAGAATTCTGGAGGGAGAAGGATTGGTTGAGGGCAATCGTCATAGGCCGGTAAAGGTATGTGAATTAGATCCCAACCAAATTGAAAAGGTGTTTGAAGTAAGGGTTTTTTTGGAAGAACATGCTGCTGCCCTCGCTGTACGTAATATAAAAGAGAGCACCCTGAAGAACTTAAAGGAAAATATCCAACAGCAGGAAATTTGCCTAACAGGAAGAAATCATCAAAAGTGGCTAAAACTAAACTATGAATTTCACAACCAAATATATATGTCTGCAGAGCAGCCTGTATTGTTTGAGTTAATATCAATGTTAAGAAATCGGACATCTCATTATGTGAAAACATATACGTTTCTATTGGATAGATTTGAGGTAGCAATGATGGAACATAAGGAAATTTTAGACGCTACTTTGCAGAAAGATGGAAAGAAGGCGTCTCATGCCACGAAAAAGCATTTAGATACCTTAGCAAAAAGCCTCGTCACTTTTTTAAAAGAGAAAAGAAATATGTAGGCAAGAGAGAGCAAAAAGAAAACATTAGTATAAAAATAAACCAATAATTTGCAATAAAAAGTTATTTTAATAGAGGTTTAAGACGTCATGAAAGCTAATGATATTGATAAGGTGGGAATTATTGGTGCTGGGCTAATGGGGCACGGAATCGCCCAAGTATTTGCTATGAATGGATATAAAGTGAATGTGTTTGATACTGACATCAAAGTACTCAAGAGTGTACCAGAAAGAATACATAAGAATTTACAGGTATTTCTTGAATTGAAGATAGTTGAAGAGAAGGACATAAATCAATGTATGAATAACATCCATCTTTGCGACAATCTTTTTTCAATGTGTGAGAGGACGGATATTATCATTGAGGCAGTTAAGGAAAATTTAGATCTGAAATTAAACCTCTATGCAGATTTGGAACAGAATATCAATCCTGATATCATAATTTGTAGCAATACTTCAGCTATAAGCATAACCAGACTCAGCAAGGGTTTGCAGCATAAACAGAGGTTCCTGGGTACCCATTTTTGGAATCCACCCCATATACTTCCTTGCGTAGAAGTGATTAAAGGCGAATATACCTCAGATATCATTTTTGAAACCGTTTTTGGGCTGATGAAAGAAATTAAAAAAGAACCTATAAGAGTTCTCAAAGATGTGCCGGGATTTTTGGGGAATAGACTGCAGCACGCAATGTGGCGCGAGGCAATATCGCTTGCGGAGAAAAAAATCGCAAGTCCAGAGGATATAGATAAGGTTGTAAAATATGGTTTTGGCCTTCGCCTACCATTCATCGGCCCTCTAGAAACAGCAGATCTGGCTGGTCTCGACCTCGATTATGATGTGCATAAGTATCTCTTTCCGTATTTGGAAAACGCTTCAGAACCATCACCAGTGCTAAAAAGCATGATCGACCAGGGCATTTTAGGGATAAAGACAGGCAAGGGGTTTTATGAGTGGTCTGAAGAAAAGATACATAATGTTATTAATCAGAGAGACTTGATTTTGTTAAAAATAATGAATGATATCCGCTCGCAAGCTGCAATCTCAAAAGAATAAAACAGTGTAAAAGAATCAATCTGTATATTTGATTTAATTCTTTGATTTAAATACAAGGAGACAGGTTTTGGGTGAAATTCCTGTATTTTTTCTTCACGGTCTTGTCTATGCAGGGCTTCTATTTCTGGTATCTTCTGGTTTGACCCTCGTTTTCGGTATGATGAATGTGTTGAATTTAGCACATGCTGCCTTTTACATGCTTGGCGCTTATTTTTCGTATTCTCTGCTTAAAGTAACAAATAATTTTATGCTCTCCCTTATCATCTGTCCTTTGCTTTTATTTATTGTTGGGGCGGCAGTTGAGCGTTTCTTATTACGCAAGGTTCACGTTTACGGCCATGTTCAAGAGCTTTTAATTACTTTTGGTGTTGCCTATATCATTACCGAATCGGTCAAATGGATATGGGGTAATTACCCTCTCGGTTTGAATTTAAGTGATTTCTGGTCTGGGACCGTTAATCTGTTTGGCCTTACTTATCCCGTTTATCGTCTGTTTATGTTCTTCTTTGCAATCTTGATTAGCCTCATTATGGCAACGGTGCTTTATAAAACCAAGATTGGGATCATTGTCAGAGCCTCTGTGGATGACAGTGAGATGGTCAATGCCCTCGGTGTGAATGTCCCATTGGTATTTACGGGTGTCTTTGGCTTTGGCGCGGCCTTATCCGGTTTTGCTGGTGTGATTGCCGGACCCCTTCTTACGACATATCCCGGAATGGCAGCCGATATTTTGATTGATGCATTTGTCGTTATCGTAATTGGAGGAATGGGAAGCCTGGGTGGAGCCCTATTGGCTTCTCTGATGATCGGTGAGTTGCAATCTTTTGGAGCACTCCTCTTCCCAAAGTTATCTTTGGCCCTTATGTATATGCTCATGGCGGCAGTGCTGATCATAAGACCCTCCGGCCTTTTTGGCGAGGAGCAATGATAAAACAAAGAGGTCACGCATATTTTTTGGGGTGGGGCATATTTATCCTTATAGTGGGAGTTGCTTTGCCACTGGGGGCAAGACAGTACGAGCTCGCTTTACTTACCGAAATCATCATCTTTGCTTTGTTTGCCGTGAGCTATAACTTACTGCTTGGCTATGCGGGGCTGCTGTCGTTCGGTCATGCAATGTTTTTCGGCATGGGCGCCTATACGGTGGCGGTCGCTCTTAACCGTATCCCGGGACTTCCCCTTTTTGGTGCGGTAATAGTTTCCGTGATGGTGACAACTGCTACCGGTCTTGCGGTAGGTAGTCTTCTCTTGCGCCATAAGGGAGTTCCCTTTGCCCTTCTCACTCTCGCATTTAATGCACTATTCTATGCGATCGCCACAAAATGGCACACTATTACCGGCGGTGACGATGGCCTAAGTATTCGTCTTCCCGATATCAACCTCGGTTTCGCATACTTAAAAACGGCAAATATTACAGTGTTTTATTACGTCACCTTGCTAACCATTGGTTCGGTGATCCTTTTCTGCTGGTATTTCACGCGTACTGCAATGGGCCAGACAGTTTTACTGATGCGTGAGAATGAGGAGCGTATGAAATTTCTTGGTTACAATACAAATATAAGCCGGTTGATCCTTTTCGTTTTTACTGGTTTCCTTGCTGGATTAGCTGGGTCGTTTTATACCCTCTTCTTCCAATTTACCTCCATCACTGCGATCAGTATTGATATGTCAACGATCGTTCTCTTGATGGTCATTATAGGTGGTACAGGCTCTTTCATAGGGCCAATTCTGGGAGCATGCGTTTATATTTATCTACAGGATTTCCTTAGCGACATCACAGATAGGTGGCCATTTATTATGGGGTTAATTTTCATATTTATGATTCTCTACGTGCCAAGAGGATTATCAGGTCTGATTAATTCTTTGATTGAGCGGCTGCGTGGACGCTGGCATTTACCAATCAAAGTTGAAACTGAAGAATAAGAGCAATGCAAGAGCCAAAGGACATTTTGCAGGTAAAAGATATATATAAGGATTTTTCTGGCCTGAAAGTCCTAACTGGCGTCGACTTTGATGTGAAGGAAAACGAAAGGCACGCGGTTATTGGCCCAAATGGCGCCGGAAAGACAACGCTTTTTAATATCATCAGTGGAAAATATAAGTCATCCTCTGGGTCAATCATCTTCAAGGATGAGGATATCTCTGGTCGTTCTCCTCATATCCTTAATCGGATGAAGATATCCCGCTCATTTCAAATAACTAATGTCTTTCAGGAACTGACAGTATTTGAAAATGTCCGCTCTGGAGTGCGATGTAATCATGGCTTGCGCTATAATTTTTTTAAGAAGCCCGGCAGTATCCCGGCGGTTAATGAAAAAACAGAGGAGATCCTGGCTCTTGTTGGCTTGGCAGATGTAAGGGAGACACCAGCCAGAGAACTATCTTATGGCCAACAGCGGGCCCTTGAGATCGCTATTACCCTTTCTACCGAACCGGAACTAATCTTGTTGGATGAACCGACCGCGGGCATGACCCGTGAGGAGACGTCAGAGGCAATCAAGATGATCGGCAAGGTAACAGCAAACAGGACATTAGTCATTATCGAACATGACATGGATGTTGTCTTTTCACTGGCAGATACCATATCCGTTTTGCACTATGGTTCAATTCTGGTTTCGGCAAGGCCCGAGCAAATCCGAAATGATCAGAGAGTAAAGGACGCGTACCTGGGAGAAGAGGGCGAATAATGTTATTAGATGTTGATGAAATTCATAGCTATTATGAAAAAAGCCATATCCTCCATGGGGTTTCTCTGAAGCTAGGGAAAGGAGAATTGGTATGCTTGCTGGGGCGGAATGGTGTTGGGAAATCAACCACGCTAAAAAGTGTGATGGGTATCGTCCAACCCCGAGAGGGAAGTATTTTATTCGATGGCCAAGACTTGATCGGCAAAGAACCTTATCAAATTTCACGTATGGGCATTGGTTTTGTACCCGAGGACAGGCGTATTTTTCGAAGTCTGACCGCCAATGAAAATCTCCTGATGGGAATAAAGAGGGGAAAGAATGAAGCCTCATCGAAACAGGGCTGGACAATAGAAAAGGTATATGAAACCTTTCCTCAATTGAAAGAACGTAGAGACAGTAAGGGGGCACACCTGTCAGGCGGGGAACAGCAAATGCTTACAGTGGCACGCACTCTAATGGGTAATCCGCAACTCATGCTCATTGATGAACCTACAGAGGGTTTAGCACCCACTATTTTGAAGGATGTATTAAACATGCTTTCAGCCATTCGCGAATCGGGGGTTGCCATATTGATGGTTGAACAGAATTTTAAGGCTGCGATCAAAATTGCTGATCAATTTTACATCATGAGTAAAGGTCAGATTGTGTTCGAGGGAGATGATCAGGCTTTAATGGCAGCACAAGACGTCAGGAGGCAGTATTTGGAAGTATGAATCCATAAAAAATTTTAACAATAAAAAGGGAGGAGAAAATGTAAAAATCATTATTTCGGAGCATGGATCTTATCAATTTATTAACACCTAACATTAAAAAGGAGGGAATTAACAATGAAAAAAAGGATGCTATTTGTTGTGGCTATTTCACTTGCAATCGCCGGGGCGTTTTTTATCACAACAAATTCTCAAGCTGCAGAACCCATCAAGCTGGGTGTGTGTGAGCCGCTTTCAGGAACTTTTAAGGACATCGGTGATCGCTACCTAGAAGGTGTCGAGTATGCTGCAAAAGTCATTAATGAAAAAGGAGGGCTTCTGGGACGGAAAGTTAAGGTTATTCCCATTGATACAGAACTTAAACCAGATGTGGCAATCCGCAAGGCCACAAAGTTGATTTTGAAAGAGAACGTTAGATACTTTTGCGGCGGCACTGGCAGCTCGGTTGGCGGAGGTATGTCGGTTCTGGCAGAGAAAAATAATGCATTGATGTTATCATATGGTATGGCTGCTGCCAGCTTAACCGGGAAAAAATGTAGTAAAAACTTTTTTCGTGCATGTCTTAACACGGATATCCAGTCATTCGCCTTGGCAATGTGGGTGGCCAAGAGTGGGTATAAGAAAGTATTAGGTATTGCGCAGGATTACTCATTTGGACATGAGGCAAGCGCAGCATTTATGAAAAAAGTGAAGGAATTGAATCCTTCAGTTGAGATAGTCGGTGAGCTTTTTCATAAGGCTGGAGAAAAAGATTTTGCTCCTTACGTGAGCCAAATTATCGCTTCAGGAGCAGAGGTTGTTTGGACTCCCAACTGGGGAAATGACCTCTCCCTGCTTATTAAACAGGGCGGAACTCTTGGCCTAAAGGCCAAAATCGTTTCCTACTATCTCAATGATGAGTATTTGATCAAGAGCGTTGCAGACGATAGTGCAATAATCGGTAACATCACGGCTGAGGCATATATGCTTTCCATTCCTACGGAAAAGAACAGGAAATTCATAGAAGGATTCTATAAAGATAAGGGCTATTACCCGTCATGGCTTCGCGGGAAAGCCTATACTGCAACTATGTTTTGGGCCGAAGCTGTGAAAAAGGCCGGCAAGGATGATGTTAATGCAGTGATTAGGGCATGGGAGGGTCTTACATATGAAGGCCCGGCAGGGACTTGGTACATGCGTCCCTGCGATCATCAGGCCCAGCTTCCGGTCTGGGTAGCAGAAATGGTGAAAGACAGCAAGTTCTTTAAACATGCCTTTGTGGGAACACCCACAATGATCCCTGCAAAGGATATTAAAATTACTTGCGAAGAGACTGGCTGTAGAATGAAATAATAAGAAAGAGCAGGAATAAGCATTCAAAGTCATAGTATTTAAAGAGGGATAAGGCGCTTGTTTCTTTTCACTTATCGGCGCCTTATCCTAACTTTATCCTGATTCCATTCTATCTAAAGCTGGTTCATGTTTTTTTGTAATCTTTACGAATCTATTGTTTAAAAAAGGTAGTCAAGATGTCGACGTTGATTACAGGAGGAACCGGGTTCATTGGCTCATACTTAGCACAGATTTTGATTGGTGAGGGTGAAAGACCGATCCTTTATGACGTAGCGCCGGTTCGAGGGATGCTCAGCGAGATGGAATCTGGTTTTGACTTTGTTCAAGGTTCTCTTAGCAACCTCTCCGAGGTGGTCAATTGTTTGGACCAGTATCCGGTAGACAGGATTTTTCACTTAGGTGGCTTACTTTCCCTACCATCGGAGCACAACCCGTGGGCCTCATTTGAGGCCAATGTTGTTGGAACATATAATATGTTGGAGGCAGCTCGAATAAATGACGTGAAACAGTTCATATATGCAAGCACCATAGCCACTTATAGTAAAGATATAGCCTCTGATGTGATCGATGATTTAACTATCCAGCGCCCTACGACCATGTATGGTGTTACGAAGGTCTTTGGTGAGCTTTTGGGACGCTTTTACTCGAGGAAATTCGATCTTGATTTTCGTGGTGTCCGCTTACCTTCGGTAGTTGGCCCGGGAGCAAAAACTGCCCACATGTCCATTTATAATGCTTGGGCAATCGAGGAGCCGTTAAAGGGCCATGCATATGAACTTCGCTGTGAACCAGAAGCCAAATGTCCTGTTATTTATTTCAAGGATGCTGTCAGGGCCTTATGGCTTTTGGCGCAAGCTAATAGATCACAAATCTCAACGATGATCTATAATTTAGCAGGCATTTCTCCTCCTTTTTCAGCAAGAGCATTGGTAACTGTCGTTCACGCACGCCTACCGGAAGCCCGACTTACTTTTAATCCGGATCCAAAAATCATGGAGCTTCTGAGAGAAATCGGCCGACTTAAAATTGACGATAGTTGTGCTCAGTCCGAGTGGGGTTGGCATATCGATTATCCTCTCGAGGAAATGGTGGACGACTTTATCAAGGAATTTAATGAGAACAGGTCATTGTATGTATCATGAGAAGTTTTATGAGTGGAGGTAAAAAAGATGAGTAAAAGAATCATAACTGCGGCACTTACAGGCTCCATACATACGCCAAGCATGTCGCCTTATCTACCAGTGACGCCTGAACAATTAATTAACGAGGCTGTCGCTGTTTATAATGCAGGGGGGGCTGTGGCACACATTCATGTTCGTGACCCTGAAACGGGAATGCCAAACGCAGATCAGAATTTATACAGGGAAATCGCAACCGAAGTGAAGAAGCAATGTGACATCGTTCTCTGTTTTACTACAGGGGGAAAATTAGGGGAGCCAGTCGAAAATCGAGTGAGTGTCGCATCGAATTTGGAGCCGGAACTGACATCACTGAATGCTGGGTCACTGAATTTCGCCTTGTTTCATATTACAAATAGTGTTGAAGAGTGGAAATACGACTGGGAGAAACCGTACTTAGAGGGTACAGAGGATTTTATCTTTCCAAATACCTTCAAGACGATGCGACAGTACATCGAGATCATGAATACACATGGAGCAAAGCCAGAGCTTGAGATTTATGACACGGGCATGATCAACAATGTGGCCTTCTTGATCGACAAGGGAATCATCAAGAAACCCGTTTACCTTCAATTCGTTTTAGGGATCCTAGGAGGTATACCGGCAACCATCGAGAATCTTATATTCTTATTGGAGACAGCCAGAAAGCAGATTGGTGATTTTGAGTTCTCTGTGTGTGCAGCTGGAAAGGAACAATTTCCCATGTGCACTGCATCTTTGTTGATGGGGGGTCATGCCCGGGTAGGCCTTGAGGATAATCTCTATTTGGAGAAAGGTGTTTTAGCAAAGAGCAGTGCTGAGCAGGTAACCAAGTTAATCCGTATCGCAAAAGAATTCGGTATTGAACCGGCGACACCAGACAATGCTCGAAAGATTCTAAACCTGAAGGGGTTGGATAAGGTAAATTACTAAACAATTTAGGTAACTAGTACATCCGCCCAACGAAATGAAAGCTAATATTGTTATATAGTGTATAGAGAAGAGATAGGCAACAATAAGAGATAATCTGTTGAAAAAAAGATGCATTTTTGCCTTTTGAAGAAACACAAAGGTTGTTTAATAGAAATGGAACTTAACAACTACTTTCCATGAAGAATATCCATCCAGCGAATCACTGCTGGATACCTCATTTTATCCAAATACAGCTGGTTCATCTTTAGCATCTAACCCCGACGTTTTGCTCCATGCTTGTTTCCACATTTAGTTTATTAGAAGAACCAGAGGAACTGATAGCGTTGATGAAGAAAATTTTAGGATAAAAATGGCTCACATAGAAAAAACCCACTAACGATGTAGTAGGTTTTTTAATGGGGCCCTCTTTCTTTTTTTACCCTGTCAAGGAAATCTCTCTTTCAGGTTTGAAGCTCAGGTAGATTTTTATAAAAATCCAGCGATTCCGGGTTCTTCAGGGCATCTCTGTTTAGCACTGCCCTGCCATGAATAGTATTTGTAACAGCGCCTTCAACCTTCTTCATATTGAGGGTATAGGGTATGTCAGGTGTCTCAATGATCTTGGCTGGAACATGTCGTGGAGAGGCATTTGCACGAAGGGTCTTTTTTATCTTATTTTTTAACTCATCTGTGAGAGCATGACCCTCAGCAAGTAAAACAAAGAGGATAACCCTTTGATCTCCTTGCCACTGTTGCCCTATTGCCAGACTGTCAGCAATTTCTTCCATTTGTTCCACCTGATTATATATTTCGGCTGTACCTATACGTACTCCAGATGGCTTTAGCACTGCGTCAGAACGGCCGTAGAAAGTTATACCACCCGTTTCACTATTCATCGTAATATAGTCCCCGTGGCGCCATATATTGGGATAAACATCAAAATAGGCATCGTTATATCTCTTGTTGCCCGGATCATTCCAGAAGTAAAGGGGCATAGAAGGGGCAGGCGCTTCACACACAAGTTCCCCCTCCTGGTCAACTACAGGATTTCCATTTTCATCATATGTATTTATCTTCATAGCCAGGGCAGGAAACTGTAGTTCTCCTGCATATACAGGGCTTGTAGGGCTTCCAGTGCAAAAGCAGCCGTTAATATCTGTACCCCCTGCAGAGGAGTTGAACCAAAGGTCTTTTTTGATCTCATCATATACATACTCAAAGCCTTCAGGTGAAAGGGGTGAGCCTGTTTGCCATATTTCTTTTAATGATGAGAGATCGTAATTCTTCCCGGGCTTGAGACCTTGGCTTTTGATAAAGTTGATATAGCTTGCACTGGTTCCAAACATGGTGACCTTTTCATCTTGAATGAGCTTCCACACAGCATCGAGGTCTGGATAGTTGGGATTACCATCATATAAAATAAGTGTGTTTCCTGTAGCAAGGGAGGTTAGCATCCAATTCCACATCATCCAGCTACAGGTGGTGATAAAGAATTGAATATCATCTCGTTTCAGATCGGTTTGCAATATCAATTCCTTTAGTTGATTAATAAGGATTCCCCCTGCTCCCTGGACCAGACACTTTGGCTTTCCGGTTGTGCCAGATGAGAACATGATAAATAAGGGATGATCAAAAGGTGATTGTTCGAACTGAATCTCAAGTCCACTCTCTTTAGATAGAAAATCGTTGAAATATACGGAGTTCGGGATATTGCTGATGTCAGGATTCTCTTCCGTATATGAGGTTACGATAACCTTTTCAATTGAAGGTATTCCCTTTGCAATCTCAGCTGCATTACCAAGAGAATTAAAGGCTTTAGCCTTATAAAAATATCCATCGACAGCGAACAATACCTTGGGTTCGATCTGACCAAGGCGATCTATGGCTGCGCCTGAGCCGATGTCAGTGGCACAGGAGGCCCATGTAGCACCAATGCTTGTAGCAGCAAGCATTGCAATAGCCGTCTCCATCATATTAGGCATGTAGGCAGCCACCCGATCTCCTGGGGAAACTCCCATCTGCCGGAGTGATTTTGCAAGGCGCGCCACAGTGTCGTAAAGTTCTGCATAGCTCATTTTTGCTGATTTTTGGGTTTCACCTTTAAAGATAAAGGCTGTGTGATCATCTCTGTATCTTAGAAGGTTCTCAGCAAAGTTTAGCATTGCACCTTCGAACCATTTAGTCCCTGGCATCTTAGTTAGATCATCTACTATTGAATCATAAGACTTGGAGTATTTTACATCCGCAAAGTCCCAAAAAGATGCCCAAAATTCAGGAATGTTTTCAATCGACCATTGATACAGGGGACGATATTCCGTAAAGTTAGTCCCATATTTCTTGTTGATAAATTGTATAAATTTGTACATATTGGAATTCTTGATCCTCTCCTCTGATGGTTTCCATAACAGCTTTGCCATATAATACCTCCCTTGAAAGATGATTTTTTATTTTTCCAAAAAGCAAAAACGTGACACTATAGTTAAGAAATTATTTTCTTAACATGTTGATTTTTTAATCTTTTTCTTTTGTCTTGACTAAAAAACATAATTAGATTAAACGTAACAACCTATAAAATAAAAAATGTAAACAATCAAGGAAAGATTCATTTTTAGCTCTTCAGGTGCATGAAGAGGCAGGAAAATGAAATGTATTTTGTTTTTACTGAGAGCTACCAGTTTAAAGCTTAGATATTTACGATTTTGTTAATGGAAGGAATGTTTTATTAATGGATGAGTCAAGTGGAGTTATCAAAGAGATAAAGAAGAAGATTAAGGATCTACGAGCACAGGGATTTAGACTTTATCCATCGGGCTTCAAAAGAGATATAACAATAGAGGAAGTAGTACGCCGTTTTGGTAAGATGGATAATGATGAACTTAAGGAGATATCTGATACCTTCACCTTGGCCGGCAGGATTATGTCTATTAGGGATTTTGGTAAGGCAGTTTTTATCCATATCAAAGATGGAACTGGTCAACTTCAGGCATATATACGGAAAGATAGAGTTGGAGAGGAGAATTTTAAGATCTTTTCATTTATAGATATTGGTGATCATGTAGGACTAAGCGGGCAGTTTTTTAGGACAAAGACACATGAATTGACCCTCTTGGCATCTTCCGTTGTTCTTCTCACAAAGGCCCAAAGTCCATTACCAGAAAAATATCACGGTTTAGTAGATATAGAAACCAGATATCGCCAAAGGTATCTCGATCTTATTGTTAATGATAATGTTAAGCACACCTTTATCCTGAGAAGTAAAATAATCCAGGCTATACGGGAATTTTTTGATAAACAAGGCTTTATAGAAGTTGAAACCCCTATGATGCAATCGATTCCAGGCGGTGCGACAGCTAAACCATTTAAAACATATCATCAATCATTGGGCATAGATCTTTATTTGAGAGTAGCTCCGGAGCTTTATTTAAAAAGACTTGTGGTAGGAGGTTTGGAGAGGATCTATGAATTAAACAGAAATTTTCGAAATGAGGGGATTTCAACTAACCATAATCCGGAATTTACTATGCTCGAATTTTATGTTGCCTATGCAACATATGAAGATCTGATGGATTTAACAGAAAAACTTTTTCTATATCTCCTCACGAAGCTCTTTAACAAGTTGACTATTACCTATCAGGGCGATCGTATAGATTTTACTACCCCATGGCAGAGGATCTCACTCACTGATTCTCTGAGGGACATTGGTGGTATAGAAGAGCGTACCCTTTTTGATAGCAAGACCTTAAGAGATGTTGCCAAATCAAAGGGTGTTGAGTTAGAGGAAAATGAAGAAGATGGAGGGGTATTAGCAAAACTTTTTGACCATATCGTTGAACCAAAATTAATCCAACCCACCTTTATAATCGACCATCCAATACAGGTCAGCCCACTTTCCAGGAGAAAGGATGATAATCCCACAATTGCGGAGAGATTTGAATTGTTCGTAGGTGGAAAAGAGATTGCAAATGCCTTCTCTGAGTTAAATGACCCAGATGATCAGCGGGAGCGATTTCTTAAACAGGCTCATTTAAGGGATTCGGGAAATGATGAGGCTCTCTTTATGGATGAAGATTATATCAAGGCATTAGAATATGGGATGCCACCCACAGCAGGAGAGGGAATTGGAATAGATAGATTGGTTATGGTCCTAACAGATTCTCCTTCTATTAGGGATGTTATCCTTTTCCCTCAAATGAGGAAGAAGTAGTGAAACTGGAAACTTGAAACTGGAAACTTGAAATTAGGAAGATGCAACCGGACGTCCTCATTGCTCAGGATCTTACAATTCCTGAACTGCTGAACCATATTAAGAGCAATTTCTTTCAGGCACAGGTCTGTGTTAGGTTTTACAGTTAAACTCAACTAAAACTGGAGGCTCGATACTTAAAAACTAATAGTTGGGGAAAATTTGGAATCAAACTTTTAAGATAGTCAATTTCCTTATTTGTCCAGTTTCAAGTTTCAAGTTTCGAGATAGCAATATGTCTTTTGAAACATTCTTTTCTCTCAGATACTTAAAAGCAAAGAGAAAGCAAGGATTTATTTCTATCATAACCGGTATTTCCATTTTGGGAATAACCATAGGAGTTATGGCCCTGATCGTGGTGCTAGCAGTCATGAATGGTTTTAGAGAGGATCTGATGAAAAAGATACTCGGTGTAAACTCCCACTTGCTAATCTTAAGCTATAATGCTGGTATCAAGGATACAGAGACTGTTATGGAGAAGGCCTTGAAAGTTGATGGTGTGCTTTCAGCAACCCCGTTTATTTATAGTGAGGTAATGGTTAAACATGCTGGCAACATTTCAGGGGCTATTCTCAGGGGTCTGGATCCAGTCACAGTTGGTACGGTAATTAATATTAATTCTATGATAAAAAAAGGCTCCATTAATGTGTTAAATAAATTTAATCAAGGAATCATTATTGGTAGCGAGTTATCCAAACAGATAGGAGCACTGCCAGGAGATATCATAACCCTGGTATCACCCATAGGTAAATTGACGCCGTTAGGGAGGGTAGCAAATGAAGAGACCTTTAAGATAGCAGCCCTTTTTGAATCGGGTATGTATGAGTACGATAGCAAAATGATTTTTCTATCCTTAACTGATGCTCAGGATTTTCTCTCCCTTGGGGATGAGGTTACAGGGATTGAATTAAAGGTTAATGATATAAACAAGAGTGATAAAATAGGCGAAATTATTCAGGAAGAACTTGGGTATCCTTACTGGACAAAGGACTGGAAGATGATGAACAAAAGTCTGTTTTCTGCTTTAAAACTCGAAAAGGTGACTATGTTTATCATTTTGATCATGATAGTGCTCGTAGGTGCACTTAATATAATTAGTTCTTTGGTTATGTTAGTTATGGAAAAGACTCGTGATATTGCCATACTGAGAACTATGGGGGCCTCATCCAAAAGCATTATGTCTATTTTTATCTTTCAGGGTCTATTCGTCGGTCTTATTGGTACATTTTTGGGCCTGATATCCGGGTCTTTTCTATGTCAGCTCCTGGCAAGATATAAATTTATTAAGCTTCCCCCAGACGTTTATTATATAACTACCCTGCCTGTTAGAATGGAGTGGTTAGATGTTGCCTCAATCGCATTGGCTGCAATAGTTATATCTTTTCTCGCTACTATTTACCCTTCCTGGCAGGCCTCTAAAGTAAATCCTGTAGAGGCGTTGAGATATGAGTAGGTAGGAAACCTATGCTTCGAATAGAAAATATCTATAAAACCTTTGAAAATAGTGGCCAGATAATCCAGGTGCTCAAAGGGATTAATTTGCACGTATTGCCGGGTGAATCTTATGGCATAATAGGGCCTTCTGGGGCTGGCAAATCCACCTTGCTTAATATTATGGGGACATTAGAGCCGCCATCTGAGGGTAATGTTTATTTTAAAGATCTCGATGTCTATCAGATGGATGAGATGGACCTCAGTAAGATCAGAAACAGGGAAATAGGCTTTGTTTTTCAGCTTCATCATCTTCTACCTGAATTTAATGCTGAAGAAAATACTATGATACCACCCCTTATATCAGGTTACAGCAAGGCAAAATCTGCTGAAATGGCGTTAACCATACTTTCTCAGGTGGGTTTAGAAAATAGATTAAAACATAGAGTTGGAGAGCTTTCCGGAGGCGAACAACAAAGGGTTGCAATTGCCAGGGCCTTAATTATGGGGCCTAAATTGCTCTTGGCGGATGAGCCTACAGGAAACCTTGATAAGGCAACAGGTGATGAGATAACAAAGCTGTTGCTTTCCCTTAATAAAAGCAGAGGCCTGGCCTTAATTATAGCTACTCATAATCTGGAGCTGGCACACAAGATGTCGAAACAATTGCAATTAGTTGATGGCAGGTTTTGATGATTCAAAAGACATTCTCCTATTTTAGCTATATATACCGGCCTTTTTCTGTTTTGTTACTCTTCCTCCTTTTTTTAATACCTCTCGATGTGATGGCACTGTCATCAGAGAAGATAGCAGTTCTTCCTTTTAAGATTTATATGTTGAAGCCTATGGATCATCTTGTTTCAGGCCTCCAAGAAATGCTCACTACAAGATTGGCAAAGGAAGGATTTGACCTTATCGATCCCGTGACTATAAATAAGGGTGAACTATCTCGAATAACAGTATCAGAGTTAGACTTTGCCAGAAGGATGGGAAAAGAGAAAGGGATCGATTGGGTAATAAAGGGGAGTCTTACCCAGATTGGTAAGAAGATCAGCCTCGACCTTACAATCATTCCTATATTAACTGAAAAAAGACCTTTTTCTATTTTTGTTGTTGGGGACAGGATGGATAAATTAGATCAAATAATAGCAAGGGTAGCAGTAACCGCAACAAATCGAATGAGAGGTGTTATCCAGATAGATTTAGTCTCTATTAAAGGAAATAAGAGGATAGAAACGGATGCCATCCTTGCAGTTATCGAGAGCCAGAAAGGGGAAAAATATGACCAAAACATCCTCAATAAAGATCTTAGGTCCATATATCAGATGGGTTTTTTCGAGGATGTCCAGATAGACACTGAAGACAGCCCTGGAGGCAAATCGGTCACCTTCAAGGTGAGCGAAAAACCATCAATCGGAAAGATTACACTATTGGGGGCAAAGAAGATTGATCAAAAGGATTTAGTGGATGTCTTAGGTATAAAAAAATACTCTATTATTAATAGGAAATCCATCAAAGATAGTATAGAGAGGTTAAAAGATCATTACCATCAAAAAGGATATTATCATGTTGAGATAAAAGAAAGTATTGAGGATCTTCCCAATAATGAAGTGGCACTCATTTATAAAATTAATGAGAGAGATAAAGCCTATATAAGGGAAATTAGTTTTAAGGGGAATGTTGCATTCGATGATGATGATCTAAAAGATCTTATGGAGACAAGCGAAAAAGGTTTTTTTTCCTTTTTAACTGAATCTGGAAACCTGGATAAAAAAAAGTTAGAAGGTGATATATTTAAGATAAAATCATTTTACCAGAACAATGGTTATATAAAGGCAAGAGTAGGGGAGCCAGATATCTCTTACAAAGCAAGCGAGGGTCTTATCATCACTATTACTATTAATGAAGGCCCTCAATATGCTATTGGTAAGGTAATGTTTGAGGGAGATCTTATCAAAGATATGCACGAACTTTATCAAGCGCTTAAAATAACAAAAGAGAAGGTGTATAATAGAGAAGTTATTAGGTCTGATACATTGTCTTTAAGTGAGATTTATTCGGACGAAGGCTATGCCTTTGTTGATGTTTCTCCTGATATCAAAGAAGATGATAAAGAGCATAAGGTTGATATTACGTATAGGATTTTGAAAGGGGGAAAGGTTAGGTTTAAAAGGATTACAATAACTGGAAATGACAGAACCAGGGATAAGGTTATTCGGCGGGAACTAAAAGTTATTGAAGGTGGGTATTTTAGCGGGAACAAGTTAAAGAGAAGCACTCAGAATCTTTACCGCCTTGGTTTTTTTGAGGAGGTGGAGGTTAATACAAAAAAAGGAAACAGTGATGAAGAGATGATTCTTGATATACATGTCAAAGAGAGACCAACCGGTATGTTTTCCTTTGGCATTGGATATAGTTCAGCCGAACATACTATAGGGACACTTCAAATCACAGAGAACAACCTGTTTGGCCGGGGGCAGTCACTATCAGCCAAGGCCTCTCTGAGCAACAAGGCTGCTCGATATACCTTAAGTTTTATTGAGCCATGGCTCTTTGATAAGCCGTTATCAGCAGGCATTGATCTTTATAACTGGGAATATGAATATGACGAATATACCAAAGACAGCACTGGTGGAAAATTGAAGCTTGGTTTTCCCTTAGGGCTTGATTTCACCAGGGGCTCAGCTATTTATACATATGATGATGCTGAGATCCTTGATGTATTAGAAACAGCCTCTCAGACAATAAAGGATATGATTGGAAGAAGTGTTACCAGTAGCCTGACACTTGGGGTTTCCAGGGATAGCAGAGATAGACGCTTTAATGCAAGACATGGCTCTGTTAACTCCTTTACGGTGGAATATGCAGGAGGCTTCCTGGGAGGAGATAACTATTTTACCAAATACAGGGCCAGATCAGCATGGTTTTTTCCTTTTTTCTTGGATTCAGCATTTTCTCTGCAGGGAAAATGGGGCTACATCGACCAGAGACCAGGCGGCACATTGCCAGTTTACGAAAAGTTTACATTAGGAGGAATGAATACAGTAAGGGGATTTCGGTATGGAACTATTTCCCCTATTGATCCGGCTACTGGTGATCGGATAGGCGGAGAAAAAATGATGGTCTATAATGTCGAGTTCCGTTTTCCTCTACAGAAGGAACAAGGAGTAATGGGCGTTTTATTTTTTGATGCTGGAAATGTCTTTACTAAGGATGAGGACTATACCTTCAGTGAAATTAGGAGTGGCGCCGGATTAGGTATACGGTGGTATTCGCCAGTAGGGCCTCTAAGGTTGGAATGGGGAAAAAATCTTGATCCCAAGCCTGGAGAGGCAGAAAGTACATGGGAATTTACCATAGGAACACCATTTTAGTGTTTGTTGTGCGTATTATGGTCCCAACATGGTTGACTAATACAAGAGGAATAATGTAGTATTCAAACTGAGTTTTTCGCTAATATATTTGCAACTAACAGCAATTACATCAAGAATGGAGTTAGGCATGAAAAAGAGTTTCTTATTTTCTGCTATTATTATTATAATCCTATTAGCTTACAATGTGGTTTTGGCGGAGGATTTTGCCAGAGTTGGTTTAATTGATCTTCAGAGATGTCTTAAGGAATCTCAAGAAGGGCAAAAGATCTTTCAGATTCTCAAGAAGAAGAAAGATGATCTCCAGAGGAGGCTTAATACAAGACAGAGAGAACTTTTGGAATTAAGGAAGGAATTAGATAAACAGGCTATGATGTTAAGTATGGATGCCCAGGAAGATAAAAAGAAGACTATTGAAAGGAAGACCAGAGAATTAGAATATCTTTATAAGGATTTAAACGAAGAGATGGCAAGGGCACAGGGAAAAGAAAAACAGAGAATCTTCAAAGAATTAGAAAAGATCATTGAAAAAATAGGCTCTGAAGGAAAATACACCTTGATAATGGAAAAGCGGGCAGGTGGTGTGTTGTATTTTTCTGAGTCAATTGATATTACTGACCAGGTTATCAAGGCCTACGACCAGATGAATGAAGCGAATAAATAATAATAGACTGAGTTGCTAAATGAGGCTTATAACTTTTAACTTTAATTTTACCTCAGTTTAGGCACTGTTAAACATTGGAAGTAACCCTTAAGTATATAGCAGAATCAATATGTGGCACTGTAGAAGGTGATGATCAGGTTTTAATAAAGGGGATCAATTCCCTTGTTTTGGCCGAGAAAGGAGAGATATCCTTTTTTTCAGATCTACGATTAAAGGATCAGGTCAGGATAACAAAGGCATCTGCTGTTATTGTAAAAGAAGCAATCAGTCTTTATCAAGGGCCACAGTTGATAGTTGCTGATCCCTCTCTTGCCTACGCCAAGGTTGCGACCATATTTGCCCCTCCGATTCCTCGTTTTCCAGGTATAAGTGAAAAATCCATAATTGCTGAAGGAGCCCGAATAGGAAAAGATGTATCTATCTATCCCTTTGTTTATGTTGGCCATGAGTCTATAATAGGTAATCAAATCACTCTTTTTCCAGGTGTTTATATTGGTGACAGGGTCACAGTGGGAAAGGGAAGTGTTATCTATCCGAATGTAACAATAATGTCTGACTGTGTAATAGGAAAGAAAGTAATAGTTCACGCAGGCACTGTTATAGGAAGTGATGGCTTCGGTTTTGCCAGGGATGGTGATAGAAATGTAAAGATTCCCCAAACAGGTATTGTTCAAATAGAAGATGAGGTTGAAATTGGGGCACAAAATGCCATTGATAGGGCTGCCCTTGGAAAGACAGTAATAAAGCGAGGAGTAAAGACCGATAATCTTGTTCAGATTGGGCATAATGTAGTTATCGATGAAAATACCATTATTGTTGCTCAGGTAGGCATTGCAGGAAGCACTAAAATAGGAAAGAATGTCATTATCGGGGGCCAGACTGGGCTCGTTGATCATATTGAGATTGGTGATCGAGTAATGATTGGTTCAAAATCTGGTGTGATCAAATCTATTCCGGCAGGTCAAGTGGTTTCTGGTATCCCGACAATGGCTCATCGCCTTTGGCTGAAAACAAGAAGCCATATCAGGAGACTCCCCGAGTATTCTGAAAGATTGAAAGACTTAGAAGACAGGATTAAGGAATTGGAAGAACAATTAAAAAGAGGATAGACAGAAAATGGATTTGCCACTTACTTACAAGGACATCATAAAGATACTCCCACACCGTTATCCATTTCTATTTGTGGATATGATTACAGAACTCGAGTTGGGTGAGAGAGTAGTTGGGATCAAGAATGTAACTATTAATGAGTATTTCTTCACGGGTCATTTTCCAGGAAAACCCATTATGCCTGGCGTTTTGGTGATAGAGGCCATGGCTCAAGTAGGCGGAATCCTTGCCAAATTATCGGAACCAGAAAGCATGACAAACAAGGGGGACAATGCCATATACTTTGTGGCTATAGACAAGGTAAGATTTCGAAAACCGATTTTTCCTGGCGACCAGATCATTTTTGAACTGACTGCTATGAGAAAAGGAAGCAGAATATGGAAAATGAAAGGCAAGGCAATGGTAAACAAGGAAATAGCGGCAGAGGCTGAGTTAGTGGCTGCATTGAGGTAGGAAAATGGGAATAGATATTCATCCATCTGCAGTAGTATCCCCAAAAGCAGAAATAGCTGATGGTGTTACAATCGGGCCATTTTCGATCATAGGAGAAAAGGTAACAATAGGCAGGGATACCGTTATCGGTTCCCATGTAGTTATAGATGGAAATACAATAATAGGGGAGAAAAATAGAATTTACCCCTTTGTCTCCCTTGGTTTACCTCCTCAAGATATCGGGTATCAGGGTGAGGTCACCAGGGTCATTATTGGGGATGAAAATATAATGAGGGAGTTTGTAACCATTAATCGCGCTACAACTAAACAGGATAGAGTTACAAAAGTTGGCAACAAAAATTACCTGATGGCCTATGCCCACATAGCCCATGACTGCACTTTAGGAAATTCCATTATTATGTCAAACGCTGCAACTCTTGGTGGTCATATAGAGATAGGCGACCATGCCATCATTGGGGGTCTGGTAGCCATACATCAATTTGTCAGGATAGGAGCCTATGCTTTTATTGGAGGGAAATCAGCCACGGTCAAAGATATCCCTCCTTTCATGATAGCCTCTGGAGACAGGGTTAAATTGTATGGATTAAATCATATGGGTCTTAAAAGAGAAGGATTCTCTCAAGAAGTGATAACTAACCTTAAAAAGGCCTATAAGATTATATGGCGCGATCATCATCTGTTGAATGAAGCACTGGAAAGGGTCCGAAAAGAGATACCGCCTTTTCAGGAGTTGCAGATGTTGCTTGATTTTTTAGTAAGCTCAAAAAGGGGAGTCGTTAGATAGGTAAGGGACAATTGAAAATGGATAAGATTGGCCTTATAGCCGGAAGCGGGAAGTTTCCTCTTTTGATAGCCGAATCAGCCAAGAAAAGAGGTTTAAAGGTAATTGCAGTGGCGCATAGAGGAGAGACTATGCCAGAGCTGGCTGATAAAGTTGATGAAATTACCTGGATAGGACTTGGTCAATTTGGTCATCTACTCAGTGCTTTCAAATCAAGGGAGGTACGTCATACTTTGATGGCAGGAGCAATTACTAAGGCCAAAATGTTTGCCAATGTAAGGCCAGATTTAAAAGGGTTGGAAATCATTGGAAAATTATTCATTTTCCATGATGATGACATTTTAAGGGCTGTGGCTAGAGAGCTTGAAAAAGAAGGAATAAATGTTGTAAGTTCAACTGATTATCTCCCGGAACTTCTGGCACCATCCGGCTGTCTTACAAAAAGAAAACCGAGTAAAGAGGAGATGGATGACATAGAATTTGGCTGGATGGTAGCTAAAGAATTGGGTCGTCTTGATATAGGGCATTGTATTGTGGTCAGAAGAAAAACAGTCTTGGCAGTAGAGGCTATAGAGGGAACCGATAAGGCGATATTACGGGGAGGAGCATTAGCTAAAGAAGGCGGGGTTGTTGTTAAGGTCTGTAAACCCAACCAGGATCTTAGGTTTGATCTACCTGCTGTTGGCATTAGCACAGTTAACGTTATGTCAAAGGTTAATGCATCTGTTTTGGCAATTGAAGCAGGCAAGACCCTCGTTTTTGATAAAGAGGAAATGATACAGCTGGCAGACAGTAATGGCATTGCTATCATTTCCAGATAAAGCAGTTAGCAGTATGAAGGAACGGAAAACGGACCAGAGATTAAAATTAGGTGTTGTTGGGGTGGGCTACCTGGGTGAATTTCATGCCCAGAAGTATGCTTCTATGGAAGACATAGATCTTGTTGGACTTGTTGATATAAACCTTGAAAGGGCGCAAGAAATGGCACGTAAGTATAATACAAAAGCTTACGATAGCCATACTGAGATCCTTTCACTTGTAGATGGCCTTAGTTTGGCAGTTCCAACAGTGTCGCACTTTGAAATTGGACATGATATTTTGGATCATGGCATACATCTGTTAATTGAAAAGCCTATTACCCTTAAACTGAGCGATGCAGATCAACTGATAGAAGTAGCAAAAGAGAATAATGCTATTTTGCAGATAGGACATATAGAACGTTTTAACCCTGCTGTAGTTAAGATGGAATCACTACTTTCCAAGCCTTTTTTTATTGATTCGCATCGACTTGCCTTTTTTACAAACAGAGGCACCGATGTGGATGTGATTTTAGATCTTATGATTCATGATCTGGATATTATCCTGCACATAGTGAATTCAGAGATTACAGAGATACATGCCGTTGGGATGCCTGTTGTGAGTGATAAGATAGATATTGCTAACGTGAGGATAATCTTTTCCAATGGTACGGTAGCAAATTTAACAGTAAGCCGTGTTTCAAGTGAATCTCTTAGAATGATAAGGATCTTCCAGCCTGATAACTGCATATCAATTGATTATGGCAAGAGAAAGATCAGTGTAACCCAGTTTAAAGGGAATAAAAAAAGCTTTACCGATTTACCCTCGTTAGCTCATAAAGAGGATGCATTTCCTGATAGTGATCCCTTGGCCGATCAGATTAGATCCTTTGTTGAGTCTATAAAAACAAGGACAGAGCCAAAAGTCACGGGAGTTGATGGGAAAAAGGCCTTAGCTGTTGCCCTTTCTATCATTGACCAGATAAAAAGAAAAAGGAGCAATGTCAGTAGTTAGTTGTCAGTAGTCCGTTATATTTGTATTCGTAGGTATTTAGCATCTTTTAACGGACAACTGACAACTATCAACGGACATCACCTGAATTGAGCCATAACAAAAGCGTAATGATTGTTGCAGGAGAGGCCTCAGGGGATATTTATGGGGCGCATTTGGTCATGGCGATAAAGGAGTTAGACCCTTGTATAAAATTTTTTGGTCTCGGTGGTCCAGAAATGGAGAGAGCTGGTGTCAGGATTATGCATCAATTATCAGCTATGGCTGTAGTGGGAATGACCGAAATTATACCAAAAAGCAGATACATTTTCCGCGCATTACGAGAATTAAAACAGTCATTAAAACAAGTTACCCCTCCAGACCTTTTGATACTTATTGACTATCCAGGCTTTAATTTACATTTAGCCAAAAAAGCCCACTCACTTGGTATCCCTGTGCTTTACTATATTCCACCCCAGATATGGGCATGGCGGGAAGGGAGAGTGAGAAAAATAGCTAAAAGGGTAGACAGGGTGGCAGTAATTCTACCCTTTGAAAAAGAATTTTACCGGAGGCATGGCCTAAAAGTAGAATATGTGGGTCATCCACTTTTGGATATATCGTTGCCTAAAAGGGATAAGGAAGAGATTAAGAAAAGTTTAGATATTAACCACAATAAGACTCCGATACTCGGACTTTTACCTGGAAGCAGGCATGAGGAGATTGAGAGCTTACTGCCAGTAATGATCGGGGCAGCTGAGATCATTTCCCAAGATTATCCTAACCTGTATTGTATTTTACCTTTAGCATCCACAGTGAAAGAAAATGTTGTCACGCCCTATATTAAAACTGCCAAAATAGATATTAAAGTTGAAAGACTTGACACAAAGGAAATATTAAAAATAGCGGATTTAGCTTTAATTGCCTCAGGGACAGCTACTTTGGAGGCAGCAATAATAGAAACACCTATGGTAATAGCCTATAAGGTATCTTTCTTAAGTTATATGCTTGGTCGATTTCTCATAAAGGTATCGCACATTGGCCTGGTAAACTTAGTTGCAGGTAAAGCTATAGTTCCAGAATTGATTCAACATAAGGCAACAGCCCTTCGTTTAGCAGAAGAAGCCTTGGCCATCTTAAGAAATGAAGCCTTAAAAAGAGATATGAAAAAAGGCCTAAAATTGGTGCATGAGCAACTCGGTCAAGGTGGCGCGGCAAAAAAAGCTGCCCACATTGCAGGGGAGATGATGGGGCTTCAACTATAAAGTGCCTGCCCGCCTCTCCTGAGTCCCGCAGAGCGTGATGGGCAGGCCTAAAATTAAGCAAACAAAAACGTCAGTTGTTAGTGGTCAGTTGTCAATTGCAAAAAACAACGGACTACGGACAACGGACCCGCCCGCCTCGCCTGAGCGAGAGCGATGGCGGGCAGGCAACGGACAAAAACATGTCAGATACAGTACTTATAGTAGATGATGAGCCAAGCATAATTCAATCCCTACGCGGTATTCTTGCTGACGAAGGGTTTGAGGTTATGACTGCCGATGGCGGTTTGAAGGCTCTGGATATAATAAAGGAAACCATTCCTGATATTATATTGCTGGATATTTGGATGCCAGGTATTGACGGTATAGAAACGCTGGAGAGGATTAGGGAATTATATCCAAGTGTGCAGGTAATTATGATCTCGGGTCATGGCACTATCGAAACCGCAGTTAAGGCTACAAAATTGGGCGCCTATGATTTTATTGAAAAGCCTCTTTCGCTGGAGAAGGTCCTTTTATCAGTAAATAATGCAGTGAAATACAATAGGCTGGAAACAGAACTTGATCTATTCAAGGAGAGAGACAGACAAAGGTATCACATAACCGGACATAGTCAGGCCATCACTGAGTTAAAGGAGCAAATAAAGATTGTGGCTCCAACTGATGCATGGGTTCTTATTGTTGGAGAAAATGGCACAGGTAAGGAATTAGTGGCTCATACAATTCACAGATTAAGCAAAAAGGAAGACAAACCTTTAGTTGAGGTTAATTGTGCTGCTATACCGGAGGATTTGATCGAGTCAGAACTTTTTGGACACGAAAAAGGCTCATTCACCGGGGCTACCACAATGAAGAGGGGGAAATTTGATCAGGCTAATAATGGAATGTTATTTTTAGATGAGATTGGTGACATGAGCCTTAAGGCTCAGTCAAAGGTTTTGCGTATTTTACAAGAGCAAAGATTTGAGCGCGTAGGAGGAAATAGAACAATTAAGGTGGATGTCCGTGTTATCGCTGCAACCAACAAGAATTTGGAAGAAGAGATTGCTAAAGGAACATTCAGGGATGACCTCTACTTTCGCCTCAATGTTATACCTATCAGGGTTCCTCCATTGAGGGAGCGAGTTGATGATATACAAGAACTTGTGAATGAATTTTTGGATGAGTTTTCTATTGATACAAAAAAGGAACGCAAGTTTATAACCACTGAAGCCCTTGAATTGCTAAAAAAATATACCTGGCCAGGCAATATCAGGGAGCTTAAGAATTTGGTAGAAAGGATGGCTATTATGTATACTGGCAAGGTGATTGATGCAAAAGATATGCCCCCTCCATTTAACACATCCAGAATTGAAGAGAAGAAGCTGCATTCCTCTTTTTCTTTTGATACCTTTAAGGAGGCCAGAGAGATGTTTGAAAAAGGCTTTATCGCTAGTAAATTAGCACAATTCGGGGGAAATATTTCTAAAACTGCAGAAGCTATAGGAATTGAAAGAAGCAATCTTCATAAAAAGATAAAGGCCTATGGACTCTGAAAGTTAAAAGTTGAAAGTGAGCTAAAGTTAAAAGTTAGAATGATTTTGCTCCTTAACTTTAGGCACTTGTAACTTTAGGCACTTTAGGCACTTTAAACTATGTCATTTATCTTTTCCCAGAGTTCTTGTCTTCCATGGCCTGTTTTAGCGGAAAAAGCGATGGGCGGACCAAATCCTTCCTTTATGAGCTCCTTTGAAAGCAGATCAAATCGTCTGCGGGCCTTGCTTTTTGATAATTTATCTACCTTGGTAAGTACAATAATTGGCTTTATCTGAAACACCTTTAGCCAGTTTAAGAGATCTAAATCTCCTTCACCCAGCTTTCGTCTTATATCTATAATGACCACAACAGCCTTTAGATTTGATCTTTTTTTTAGATAGGTCTCAACAAGTTTTTTCCAATTTCGTCTCACATTTAATGGAACCCCTGCATATCCATAACCAGGAAGATCTGTAAAATAGAGAGTTTTTCCAACGGAAAAGAAATTGATAGATCTTGTCCTGCCTGGCCTCGAACTTGTCCGAGCTAGATTTCGGGAATTAATTAGTCTATTTATAAGGGAGGATTTTCCTACATTCGATCTGCCTGAAAAGGCAATTTCAGGTCTATCTGAAGGAGGGAATTGTTCAGGCAGGGCGGCGCTCTTTAAAAAGGAGACTTGCATTGGCAGTAATGTCCGTTGATAGTGGCCAGTTGTCTGTTGTTAAAATTTTCCCCTACAAAGCCTCAACTACGCTACGTTGTATTGGTTTAATTCGGTATTAGTTTTATCATTTTAATTGAATTATGGAACAACCAATTAACAAATAACTAATTTAACCAATAAAACTAATTACTATATATTTTTACTACGAACAACTGTCGACTGACCACTGACAATGCCCTATTTACCTATTTTTTAAAAACTGCTCTATCCTTAGTAGTGCTTCGGTGATATTTTCAAGGGAGTTTGCATAGGAAAACCTGAGATATCCTTCAGCATTACTTCCAAAATCGATTCCTGGTGCAACACCCACTCCTGCTTTCTCTAAGATTTCAAACGCCAGCTCGTAAGAATTATTGGATAGATGTTTTGCATTTGCGAAGGCATAGAATGCTCCAACAGGATCGGCGCTGATTCCAAAACCGAGTTCTCTGAGCCTTTTGACTATATACCGTCTCCTTTGATCAAATGTGGTTATCATCCTTTTAGTATCTTCCTCTGCTTCATTGAGAGCTGCGAGACCTGCCCATTGTGAGGCACTGCTTGCTGATATAAAAAAGCTTTGTTGCATCTTTTGCATAGGCCTGACAAAATCCTTTGGTGCAATCACATATCCAAGCCTCCAACCTGTCATGGCATAGAGTTTGGAAAAGCCATTCAAAACAAATGCCTTATCTGTATACTCTAAGATCGTGTGCTCTTTCCCTTCATATACCAGACCATGGTAGATCTCATCAGAGACGATATATGGACCAAGATCCGCTATACGTCTCATCCTATCCGCTGAAAGGAGATTTCCGACAGGATTTGAGGGAGAGTTTATAAGGATTCCCTTGGTTTGGGCTGATATTTTTTGGGCAACCTCTTCTGGAAGCAATTGAAACCCATCATCCTCTTTAGTATTTACAAATACGCGATTCCCACCAACATAGTTGATAATATTAGGATAGCACGGGTAATACGGATTAGAGACAATAATTTCATCACCTTGTTCTAAGAGAGCCGAAAAGATCAATAACAGTGCCGGAGATGTGCCAGAGGTCACAATGATCTGCTCTGGGTCTACATGAACATCATACTTGTCCTTGTAATGTCGACATATGGCATCTCTCAACTCAGGTATTCCTTGAGAGTGGGTATAGTGGGTTTTTCCCTCTCTGATGGCCTTAATTCCGGCTTCTTTTATACATTCTGGTGTATCAAAGTCCGGCTCACCTATCTCAAGATGAATGATATCTTGACCCTGCCTTTCAAGGACACTTGCCCTCTCCAATACATCCATAACAATGAAGGAGCGAAAATCTATAGCTCTGGATGCAATTTTCATACGCTTATTTTATCGTTTCTAACAGGTGTTTTGCCTCAGGAGCGAAGGTATTGGTTTTGTCTAACTGTATGGATTCTTCAAATTTTTCAATAGCAAGAGATGGTTTGTTACGCTTTAGGTAGAGCTTGCCAAGATAGAAATATGATCGAGGATCTTTGGGCGCATATTGTATCGATTCTTTATAGGCGCCTACGGCATTATCCCATTTATTCATAGCTTCATAGGTAATTCCAAGATTATGAAAGGCCATGCTGAAAGAAGGTTGGTATTTTATGGCCTTTCGGTAGCTTTCTACTGCCTTGTTATACTCACCTTTTTTATAGTATGCCTGACCCAGGTTATTCTGAGCAAAATGGGGTGTAGAATAAAGGGTATTTTCAAGGGCCTTTTCAAAGTATGTTATAGCAAGGTCCCACTTAGAAAGAATTAGATAGGTATTGCCAAGGTCATTATAGGCCTCGGAAAAATTTTGTCTTAGCTCAATCGCCTTTTTAAAATGGGTAATAGCCTTGCTGTGCAAATCTATAAACCTGTAGCCAAGGGCAAGATTGTATTGTATTTCTGGATTTTCAGGGTCAAGTTCCGCTGCCTTTAGGAGTTGATTAAGACCAGCTGTAAAATCTCCCTGTGCTAAAAAGGATTTTCCCAAATTTTGCTTTGCCAGGGATTGCCTCTTTATAAGGGTTTTATCCTCGGCACAACCAGTCAAGATAACAGCAAAAGAGATAAAAATTAGTATAATGCCTGATTTTCTAAATGGAATCCACATAGTTAAATCACCTTATTTAAAGGATATTCAATTATACCTTTTGCTCCCTGCCTTATTAGTTGAGGGATAAGTTCCCTCACCTTCTCCTTGTGAATCATTACCTCAACCGATACCCAATTAGATTGAAATAGATTTGCCATAGTTGGCGATGTAATACTGGGAAGCGATGAGATTATACCATCCAACCGTTCCTTTGGTATATTCATCTTTAGGCCTACCATATTTTCAGCCCTTAAGGCCCCCTTGAGGAGTAATGCAATATTCTCTATCTTAGTCCTCTTCCATGGATCCTCCCAGGATTTTTTGTTTGCAATAAGTATGGTGTTTGATTGCATCAGTTCGTGGATAATCTTTAATCCATGGGCATTGATAGTGCTACCCGTCTCAGTAACCTCTACAATAGCATCTGCCAAGCCTGCTGCAACCTTGGCCTCTGTTGTTCCCCATGAGAATTCAATCTTAACATCGATCCCTTTTTGGGCGAAGTATTTTCTGGTAAAGTTAACCAATTCTGTTGCTATCACTTTACCATTAAGATCAGACAATTCCTTGATATCGGAGTCAGCAGACACCGCTAAAACCCATCTGGCAGGTCTTTGGCTCAACTTGGAATAGATTAGGTCAGCAACAATAACAACATCTGATTCATTTTCTTCTTTCCAATCTCTACCAGTAAGGCCTACATCTAAAGTTCCGTTTTCTACATGGACTGGCATTTCCTGAGCCCTCAGAATTGAGCATGCAAGAGCCTTATCATTTATTTCAGGAAAGTAATTCCGATCTGTGATAGAGATATTCCATCCTGATTTGTGAAATAGTTTGATTGTGGCATCCTGCAGGCTCCCCTTTGGTATTCCCAGCTTAAGCAAATTCATTTTTGTATACCTTTTCTGGATCAAATATTTTTTTTCCTATGATAGTTTCTTCTCCGTTATTGTCAACTTTGTTATGGAAACAGCTCTCATATCCAAGATGGCAGGCGGCTCCCCCTCTCTGCTCTATCTTGAGTAGGATAGTATCATAGTCACAGTCCACAATAATTTCTTTCACTATCTGGATATTTCCCGAGGTTTTCCCTTTATGCCAGATTTCTCTACGTGTGCGGCTCCAGTAATGGGCTTCTCCAGTCTGGAGGGTGAGTCTCCACGCATGGCTATTCATATAGGCCAGCATTAAAACCTTTCCAGATTTAAAATCCTGTGCAATGGCTGGCAAAATTCCATTACCCTTTTTAAAATCTAATTCGACCATATTCTCGCTTTCTATTTCTAATTTATTAATCGTATTTTGAAGTTTAATTTCAATTTTTCATTTTTATATACAAAAGATCTTTTATATTGTCTATACTGCTTTTTTATAATAATGTCATTAGTTAGTTGTCAGTCGTTTGTTGTTTTGTCTCTCTAAACACGTAGATGAAATAAAAACTAGCCGCCTTTTTGTTTCTATTTATTTGAATTGATTAATTTTTCCTTTTTTTCAACGGACATTGCTTTTTTTGCATTTTATATTATATAGCTTTTAACAGGATATTTAAAGGGCGAATTTAGGAATGTGGCTCTAATTTCCTACCTTATGCGGGATGGAAATTCAGAAAGGCATACTTATGTCAGGAGAAGTAGTCAGGGAAACGCATTTTCCCAATTTAAAATTGATTAATCGAGGGAAGGTCAGGGATATCTATGAGGTGGGAGATAGCTTACTTATAGTTGCTACTGATCGGATGTCTGCTTTTGATGTGGTTATGGATGACCCAATTCCAGATAAGGGTAAGATCTTAACAAAGATATCTCTCTTTTGGTTTGAAAAAACCTCTTCCATTATTGATAATCATCTCATCACTGCTAACTTAGATGAATATCCTGAATCTTGCAGGCCTTATAAAGACTATCTTTTAGATAGGAGCATGCTGGTCCATAAAGCAAAGCCTTTTCCAGTAGAATGCATTGTAAGGGGTTATGTTTCAGGTTCCGGTTGGCTTGAGTATCAGGATTGGGGGAGTATCTCAGGGATCCATCTTCCTGAGAAACTGAAAGAGTCAGATATATTGCCAGAACCGATTTTCACACCATCTACAAAAGCTGAGGCAGGGATACATGATGAAAACATTTCCTATGAGGATGCTGTACATGTTGTCGGAGAAGATATAGCCAGGCAGATGAGAAGTATTAGTTTAAAAATATACCAATACGGAAGAGATCTGGCTTCTAAGAATGGCATCATTATAGCTGATACCAAATTCGAGTTTGGATTGGTAGAAGATACTTTTATGTTGATTGATGAAATATTAACCCCGGATTCATCCAGATTCTGGCCCATGGATG
>Ga0307427_1000182_pt1 | contig 46259 bp, 39 predicted proteins | sample SalMarWE160190MG_FD_202162 | JGI IMG/M metagenome (GOLD analysis project Ga0307427, IMG submission 202162) | Salt marsh sediment microbial communities from the Plum Island Ecosystem LTER, Massachusetts, United States - WE1603-190 | ecosystem: Environmental > Aquatic > Marine > Intertidal zone >...
AGTCTCACGTCTTGATCCTTACTGCTAAAGACACTCTGCAAGATCGCATAACTGGATTGGACCTCGGCGCCGACGATTATCTGGTTAAGCCGTTCGCATTTGAAGAGCTCCTGGCACGTGTCCGGGCGCTGCTGCGTCGTAGTTATCGCCAAAAGAATCCTCATATCAAGATCAAAGATTTGCAGATTGATTTGACCACGCAGAAGGTCCGGCGTGGCCACGAGGAAATTCAGCTTACTCCACGGGAGTACGCACTATTGGGGTATTTGGCCATGCGTCGTGGCCAAACTGTCTCACGCACGGACATCTGGGAGCACGTTTACGAGTTTAAATCCACCGCATCCAGTAATGTAGTTGATGTTTACGTCGGCTATTTGCGAAAGAAGATAGAACAGCCAGGCAAAGCTCCCCTCATCCACACAGTCCGAGGCCGTGGTTATACTTTGGGAGTCCAACCGTGAAGCCTTCTCTGCAAATACGTCTCGTTGTTGGCGTAGTGAGCGCTGTGTTGTTGCTGTTGATTGTCTTCAGTGTGGGCATCTACACCGTTATTCGCGGCGCGTTGCTCAGACAGTTCGATGCCTCATTAGTATCAATAGCCCAAATATTGGCTGCCTCGGTGGAAGTTGACGGAAACGAGATCGAGTTGGAGTTCGAGGCACAGCAAATGCCGGAATTCCAGGACCGCAACAGACCAACGTACTACCAGTTATGGCACCTTGACGGCACGGTAGTAGCAAAGTCTTCTTTGTTGGACAGCAGTGAGCTCCCGCGTCTCTCGGGCTCTCTCACGAAACCTGATTTCAGAACAATCAAAGGCAGCGGTGGCCGAGTCGAACGTGTAGCGGGCTTTAGCTTCATACCCAGGCTTTCAAACGATGATGACCGTAAACCAACAGAGCAGCAACCACTGACGTTGGCTGTGGCACGAGACAGCACTTCTGTATTGAGCCAATTAAGGTTTCTTCAATGGCTGCTCTTTTTCGCGTCAGCGGCTGTGACAGCCTTGTCTGTCCTTGTCGCGGCCCTGACAGTCCGTCAAGGTCTTCGCCCGCTAACTGCAATCGCCGATGAGATCGCGTCTATCAGAGAGAACGATTTAGCGACTCGTATTGGAACTGAGGGTGTGCCCGGCGAGCTGTTGCCGATCAAAGACCGCTTGAATGATCTTTTGTCCCGGCTCGAAGACGCTTTTAAGCGAGAGCGACGCTTTACCGCAGACGTGGCTCACGAATTACGCACACCTCTGGCAGGTATCCGTTCTACACTGGAGGTGACTCTGACACGCATCCGTGATGTAAATGAATATCAAGCATCACTTTCCGATTGTCTGACAATCAGCAAGAATATGCAGAGGATGATGGACAATCTGTTGACTCTTGCCCGCCTTGACGCCCGGCAAATAACCTTCCGACGGGTCCGTATTGAATTGGCTGAGCTGGTGAGCTCCTGTTGGATGTCTTTTTCAGAAAGGGCACTTGAGCGCGAAATAATTTTTGAAAATAATGTTCCTCTCAAAATGACTTATGAATCAGATCCCGAGAAACTATCAATGGTAATGTCCAACATTCTGGACAACGCTGTCGAATATACCGACAGAGGTGGCCACATCTGGTTAACCGCTCACCAATCCAGAGACTCCATAGAAATCATTGTTAGTAACACCGGCTGTAAGCTTACCAGTGAGGAAGCCTTACAGGTATTTGACTGTTTCTGGCGCGGTGATGCGTCGCGTGCGAACACGGGCGACCACTTTGGTTTGGGCTTGGGTTTAGTGCAAAGGATCGTCAGAGCGTTAGGCGGTTCTGTCAGTGCTGAACTTCAGAATGGTGGAATATTTGCCGTTCGGCTCACCTTTCCAAATAAGAATATGAGTAAGTGATCACAATCCAAGAAACTGGATCGCCAGGCCGCAAAGAAGTATGGTCGCACCGGCTGTGGCGTGGGTAAAACGTTGTCCGGCTTAATCCGCTCCGCTCCGAATGGCTCTGTAAACAGCCGAGAGGCCAAAAATGGTTGCACTGACGATAACAATGCAGGCGCCGGTCGGCAAATTGAGGTAATATGAAACCAGAAAACCAATCAGAGCGCTCAGCATACCAAAAATAGTCGCTGTAATAACTACCGACTTATGTCCTGTACATATCCGATAAGCTGCTGCCGCCGGGCAGGTAACAAGGCTGAAAATCATCAATCCCCCAACAAGAGGCAGATTGACTGCCAATATTATACCGCACAAAATCAAAAACAGACCGTAAACAAACCTCTCATGGATGCCGGTCGCGGCCGCAATGGATCGGCTAAAAAGTAATACCTTCAGCTCTTTATTGAAAACGTGAGAAAACAGCACTAAGACAAGAGCCATTACGGCGATAGTAATAGTGCCTGAGCGGTCTGTAAAAAGTATATTGCCCCATAACAGACCGAGCATTTCGGACCGACTTCCTTGATTCAGACCTATGCCAAGAAAAGTAAGGCCTAACATAAGACAAAAAACTATCGCCAGTCCTACATTTGTATCCATCCTGGTCTTGTCGGGCCTAATAGCCGCCAGGCTTAGTGCCGCCATTACCGACGCGGTTATGCCGCCGAGTACGGGACTTACAGCAGTCAAAGTTGCGTTTTCAAATGTTAGGAAACTACCATATATAAATCCAGCCATCGCCGCATGTGAGATGCAGGTGCCGATAAATGGGATTCTCATGCCCACAATATATACACCTAAAAGGCCTGTGCTTGCTCCGGCGATAAGGCCGGCAACAATTACCAAATAAAAATATGAATCCATACTGTTAAGGTTCCAGCGTTTGTTTTTTGTTGATAGCGTATCTTCGTCCACCGATATTGAGCATTTCGATTCGGCACTGGTAGGCCGTCTCAAGAGCATTGGAGGCGAAAACATCTTCCGCGTCGCCATCGGCCAGCAGATTTCCTTCGTGTAAAAGGACAATTCTGCCGCAGCTTGGAGGCAGCAGATTTGTATCATGTGAGACCATCAGAATGGTTATGTTTGTTTGCCGGTATAACTGGTCGATAATCTCGGTAATCTGGTATTTCCAGTTGAAATCAAGATTTGAGCATGGCTCATCCAGCATCAAAATTGTAGGCTCCTGTGCCATCGCTCGGGCAATGAGAGTTTTCTGCTGCTCTCCACCTGAAAGAGTCCTGAACGTCTGATTGCTCAGGCCGGCCAAACCAAGTTTGTTGATCCAGTCATCAACTATCAGGTAATCCTGTTTCTTCAGATGGGTCAGTAAAGGTTTTGCACTTATTTGACCCATGGTGACGACTTCCCGCAAAGTAAAGGGCAATTCAGAGTTGTATTCAATTGCCTGTGGGATATAACCGATGTGCTTTCGCAGATTGCTCTTGCTCCAGCAGCTAAGCTTGGACAAATCTCTGTTGTCAAATTTTATAGTGCCGCGATTTGGTTTTATCAGGCCGCTACAAATCTTTAATAGGGTTGTTTTGCCCGCCCCATTGGTTCCGACAATGCCTACAAATGCACCGGAAGGTATCTGTAAATTTTTGATATTAAGGACGGCTCGGCTGCCGCGTTTCACTTCGACACCTGAAAGGCTTAAACTGCTGCCGATCATTTGCTTGCCGCCTCAACAAGGGCCTGGACGTTTTTCCGCAGTAGTTGGTCGAAACCATTCGAGCTTGTATCAATATCAGGAAAGTTGCTGAAAATTATTGCTTTAGCCTGCAGCCGCTCGGCCAGCACATCAGCAAGGGCGGTGCCCTCCTGCTTATTGGCTATGACAAATCTTACATCCCGGCTTTGGGCTTTTGTAAGGCACTGATTGATATTAGAGGCCGTTTCGATATCACTGCCCATAAAAGTGGCTACTATCTCCAGACCAAGCCGATCGGCAAATTCAGCCTGATGATCAGAGGCAACAACCTCTGTCGCTTTGACGCCGGTTTGTTCTATGACGGTGCGAAGCTCAAGACTTAACTGTTTCTGACGCTTTTCTATCAGCCTCAATCTCTGCTCATATTGAGCTTGTTTTTCAGGATATTCTGCTGAGAGGATATTGGCAACTTCCCTGCAGGCAGCCACATAAGTTTCAGGCACACACAAGCCCGGCAGGGGTTCTAACAAAGCCGTCTTTAGGCCGTTTTTCTTCATTCGTGAAAGTGAATCTTCGATTTTTTGCTGAAAGTCAAAAAGCAATAATATTTTGCAATCGCAGAGCTGCTTTACCTGCGTCGGTGAAATGTCGAAATGTCCTGGGCACATGCCTGGTGGAGCCAAGCAAAGAATTTCCATGTCGTCTCCACATAGGTCCTCGACCACGCATTGCAGATAAGAATTGGTGACAGCAATTTCAGGCTGTTTATTTTCGAATTCTCTGTCGCTACAGCTGGTTAAAACTCCGACCAATGCAACAGAAAACATCAATACACATATTAAACTTACATCTTTCATTTCTCAAACGATCCGATGTGCCCGCCATTTTTCAGCCGCACGCGAACAATAACACCCGTTCGGGTCTGTGGATTATACCAGGTTTTTCTCGGCACCGGATACTCCATTTCTCTCATACGATCCAGGTCAAAATTGGGGCCCTCGCTGTAAAGAACCCAACTGACAGGTGATTCTTTTACAGTATAATAATTTTGTCCCTGCTCTTTTTCATTATCGGGGAAGCCATCCGGAACCCACAGATATGCTCCATCCTTGACGGTGACGGTCCTGTTGTAGATTAGTGTCCCTACGGATCTATATTTATATGTGTAGCCTTTGTTGAATCTGTCTTCTATGCTGGTGGCTATATAGGTATTGCTGTCATCAGGTACCGGCAGGTATTTACTTTCGACTAACTCCAACGGCAGTTGATAGAAGTGCTCTCCGAGCATACAGTCCACGCGGGTCGGCGGGAATTTACCGTTGTTCTCGAGCGAGTAGGCCTCAAGCGCCATGCCAATCTCGCGCAGCTCGGCATTAACAGCCACAATCTTTGCCTGAAGACGAGCGCGGCCCATCGCGGGAAGCAGAATCCCCAACAGAAGTGCGATAATAGCAATAACCACCAACAACTCAATTAAGGTAAACGCTCGCTTCAAAATGAACGAGTCCTTTCATAAATACCGGTGTTCACGATTGTGGGTAAAAACCCCGCAATAAATTGCGGGGCTAAATATTCTGTTTAGCCGTCACCCCTGCGGTGACGGTTGTTCCTTATCTGCCATGCGGTGCTCGTCGCTGGCTAAAACTAAGCCGTTTCCGTCATAGTTCGGCACCCATAAGCGGTAACCGCTTTTCAAGTCAGAGCTATTTTGATCCATTATAGCGATGATATCGAAAGGTTCGCTTAAATTATTCGAGCCGGCGTAAATGCCATTGCCCCGTCCCAGTTTTACAGGTAAGGTCTTAACGCCATCGGTTATCACCAGCTCCCCATACGGCCCCCAGCCGTTTGGGTCCACGAAATAGACATCTTCAATTTTTATCAGCCGAGACTGGTAATATTCACAGCCGATTTGCCGATTGGGATCAAAAATGGAATTGTCATTGTCGTCTTTTAGCTCATCGAGCGTAACAAGCTCCGGCTGGGGTATTCCAACACCGCGCTCTAACAGCTCAATTGTAAAATCGTGGTCGGGATTATTGCTATGCTGCTCGTTTATGTTTGTTTTGCCTTTGTAAGATAGGTAGTAGCCGGTTACACGTATTCTATCTCCCGGACAGAACTGAGCGCTGTTAATGCGAGAAAGCTCTGCAATGAACTCTTCGTTCGTATAGCCTCCGTCCAGTGCGATCCAGGGCAGATTGTTATATAATTGTCCCATCCAGACGGCTGTGCCTGCATGGTCGTCACCTTCACCCTGAAAAAAGAATTGCCATTCTCCACTGATGTTATATATCTGCGTTATAGTGTCGTCCGGTGTCGGATTCAGCAAATCAGCAGGATTGTGCAGCAAAATCCCTTCAAGGATAACTTTCTCGGTCGCGTTATATGTTTGTTCGCCATCGGCATTTACGGCTTGAAACTCTGAATGGGTTACTTCGGTGACCGTAGGCTGTGCCTTGACAATACCGCCAAATGACAAGGTTAAAACTGCTGTTAAAACGACCAGTTCTTTCATGACTTTTTCCTCCAAAATAAAATTAAGATGAACATTACAATAGCGCATACGATTAACAAAATAGTGCTACTGTGCATAAAAATATGATAATTGTGTTACTGGGTCAAGAAAAAAATTGACAGGAAGTAATAAATTTTCTAAATATGTCAGCTCGTTAATCGAAAATAGATTTTAAGGAAGAATATATGGCATCATCGGAAAAAGTTCTGGTCATAGACCTAAAGCAAAGTCCGGAATATCAAAAGCTTCTGGATAGCCAGTCACAAACCTGTGGAATGCGCTCGGGCAGAGTCTATCTGCAGCCAGGCCAGAATTGCGGCGAGCACAGCACTAAAAACCATGAGGAATTGCTTGTCTTCCTTTCCGGCCAGGGCACATTGCTCATCGGCCAGGAAAGAAGTTTCCAGGTCGGCCAGGGCAGGGTTTGCTATATACCGCCAAATACCGTCCACGATGTTAAAAACGGTGGTGCTGAACCGCTGATTTACATTTATTGTGTCGCGCCGGCTGGTGGTGCAAAAGAATCGTCGGAATAGACATATTATAGATTGAGCAGATTAGGTTTATAGCGATGACAGAAGACAGAAAAATTGCCTATTTTACAATGGAAATAGGCTTAGATCCGCGTATGCCAACCTATAGCGGCGGCCTTGGCATATTGGCGGCTGATACTATACGCTCGTCCGCTGATATGCGAGTACCGACAGTTTGCGTAACTCTGCTTGCCAGAAAGGGCTATTTCCATCAGAAGCTGGCTTCGGACGGCAGCCAAAGCGAACAGCAGGAAAACTGGAATGTCAGCAACTTCCTGAAGCCGCTGAATAACAGAATCTCTATTGTTCTGGAAGGACGGAATGTTCAGGTGCGGGCCTGGCAATACCGGGTGTCCGGCATCTCCGGTTCTGAAGTACCGGTTTTTTTCCTGGATACCGACCTGCAGGAAAACAGCCCCTACGACAGACAGTTGTGTCACTATCTATACGGAGGCGACCTACGTTATCGACTATGCCAGGAAGTAATATTAGGTATCGGCGGCGTCCGAATGTTACGTAGTCTGGGTTATCAGAACATAGCGAGATTCCACATGAACGAGGGACACGCTGCTATGCTGGCTCTGGAATTGCTGACCGAAGAGATAGAAAAAACCGGCAGCGATTCGATTTCCGCTGACCTTATCGAGGCGGTCAGGGCAAAATGTGTTTTTACTACTCATACTCCAGTTCCAGCCGGTCAAGATAAGTATCCGATGAATTTAGTGCGTCAGGTCCTCGGTGAGCACAAAGTCCTGGAGCTGGAAAACGAACTCTGCTGCGAGCCGGGTGTGCTGAATATGACTTATCTGGGCCTGCATCTAAGTCACTATATAAATGGAGTCTCCAGGGAGCACGGAAAAGTTTCCAGCCAGATGTTTGGTTCTTACGTGGTTGATTCCATCACCAACGGCGTACACGCTGCTACATGGGTATCAAAGCCGTTCGCTGATGTCCTTAATAGACATATACCGAACTGGCGCGAGAACAATTTCAGTCTTCGATACGCATTGAACCTGCCCGAAAACGAAATATGGGACGCGCATATCCAGTCAAAACAAAAACTGCTCGAATACATTAAGCGGCAAACCAATACAGTAATGGATTTGGATGTCTTTACCATCGGCTTTGCGCGACGTGCTGCCGCTTACAAAAGAGCAGACTTGTTATTTTATGATATTGACAGACTAAAAAATATAGCCTCAAAAGCCGGCAGATTCCAGTTGGTATTCGCAGGTAAAGCCCATCCTAAAGACCAGGATGGTAAGAAAATTATCAAAAAACTGTTTCAAGCCCAGCAGCATCTGCAGCCGGATATAAAACTTGTGTATCTGCCAAACTATAATATGGAATCGGCAAAAATTCTTATACCGGGAGTGGACCTCTGGCTCAATACTCCGCAGCCGCCTCACGAGGCCTCCGGAACGAGCGGTATGAAGGCGGCTCTTAACGCTGTGCCCTCATTTAGCGTTTTGGACGGCTGGTGGGTCGAAGGATGCGTTGAAGGTCTGACCGGCTGGGCTATAGCTGGATCGAATTCAACGGTCTCAGACGAGCCGAGTAGCGAAGACCAGAATTCTAAAAATAGCGCAAAAGATGCGCAGGCCCTCTACAACAAACTCGAAAACGTAATTGTTCCGATGTTCTACAACCAAAAACAAGCCTATCTGGGTATTATGATCAACGCATTGGCATTAAACGGCTCATTTTTTAACACCCAGAGAATGCTTGAAGAATACATACTAAAGGCCTATTTTCTGTAGGACATTGTAAACGAATTTTTTGTATGACCAGGGTTAATGGCGATTGAAGGGAATTTGCTGATAAAATTATGCCAATCAGGAAAAAGAGCTTGTAAAAAGCTATCATTGTGATTATAATAAGTAATATAAAAGGATGTTCTTTTCTTCTATATCTTGGTTTTGGTAAGACAGCATAAATTTATAAGTTCGCTCTAAATTGTTTATGGAAAGCTGTCTTACAAAGACCGGAACTTCTACGAAGTTTCGGTCTTTTTTTATACATTTGACATATAACAGTTATGGTGTATTTTGTTATAAGTTAACTTTTGCGTTACGTTTTCTTTGCCGATAATACTAAAAAGATGACGATTGTCAGTTAAATAGGAGAAGTAAATATGAAAGGTAATTATTTGATATTAGTTGTTGTTATTGTCTGTTTTTCTTTGCTGACGCAGATTGCCTGTCAGCAGCACGCCAAGGTGCCGGCAGAGCCTAATGCTGTTTTGACAGCGCCCGAGCCGGCAGCCGAACCGGAAAAAGTCGAAGCCAAAAAGCAGGCCGTCGAGACAGGTCCAAGGATCACCTTTGAAAAGACAGTTCAGGACTTCGGCGAAGTTGGGCCCAGATCAAAGAAGACCTGCGAGTTTAAATTTACAAATACCGGAGACAGCCTGTTGAAAATTACGAAGGTCGAAGCCTGTTGCGGCGCCACCGCTCGATTAGACATAATGCAGTATGAGCCGAACGAGAGCGGTACTATAAAGGTGCAGTATAATGCAAGTACGGTAGCGGTCATGGTGACTCGGCAATTACATGTTGTCAGCAACGATATGACAAATCCCAGAGCGGCGCTAACCATAAAAGCCAAGGTTGTGCCCAAAACCAGCTTCGAGCCGCGAGGGGGGCTGAGGTTCCTCCTGAAGGATGAAAAATTGAGCTGTCCGGAGATTACTATTACCAGCCTTGACGGCAAGACGTTTGCAATAAAGGATGTCAAATCGACCGGAAATTGTATAACTATCGATTACGATCCGAACGAGCAAGCAACGAAATTCACTCTACAGCCTCAGATAAACATGGAAAATCTACAGCGAAGACCGACCGGCGTTGTCAGTATAAGCCTGACTCATCCTGAGGGCGAGACTGTTAGGATTCCTTTTACAGCGCTGTCGAGATTTCAGATAAATCCGCCGCAGCTTATCGCTTTCAACGCTGAGCCGGGACAGCCTATAACCAGAAAAATCTGGGTGATAAATAACTACGGCGAGAATTTCGAGATTGAATCTACATCGTCGGAAAATGGTATCATAAAGGTAATGAACCAGGATCCAGTTCGTAACGGCTATCAGTTTATGCTGGAGATAATGCCACCCGCAGACGAAGGTAAAACAAGGTTCACGGATGTATTTTTGGTGAACATAAAAGGAGGAGAAACACTGAAAGTAAGCTGTCGTGGATTTTATTCGAGAAGGAAGTAAACGCAGCGCACCGACCGTGAGAAAAATCCCACGATAAATCCCAGTTGTGAACCCCACAGTGCCATAAGGTGCGCAGCATGCCTTGCGGCACATCTTAACGATAAACTGCGGTGCTAAATATTATTTGTATTTTGTCCCCCAGTTTCCTCGCCTTTGCGTAGCCGTTTCGGCGGAGCGAGGTGGGGGGTTTTAATTCTATGAAACGATTTGTAGTTTGCATTTGTGTATTGATGCTTTCAGTTTCTTGCGTGCCGGATAGACAGCCGAAGCTGCCGGAGAAGCTGGCTCTGGAAACTAATGAATTCGTGATTTTTCTGACCGGCTATGAGCTTGGAGCGTTAAAGCCATGCGGATGCAGCGGAGGACAGCTCGGCGGACTCGATAGACGCTGGGCCGTGCTGAATAGCGTGCCTGAACAAAGAAAATTGACTATCGACGTCGGCTCGTTTGTAGAAAGCAACAGCGAGCAGGACCTAATCAAGTTCAACATAATAATACAGGCTCTCGGACTGCTCGACTACGATTTAGCTAATCTGACACAAACAGATATCGAGATAGCTGATAATCTTGGGCTGCTGGACTATATCGGCTCGGTGTTTAATGTCATAAGTGCTCAGCAACCTGCTGATGCAAATGTGCCGGCGATGTTTACAAAACAATTATCGCTGCAAGATAAAACAGTAGCTGTCAGAGTCGCGGCCTTCGATGCAAGGTCCCGTCGTTTCGAGCAGATCGGAGGTGTTTTCCCACCTCAGCCCGGCGTACAAACTTTTAATATCCTTATCCTGAACCATTGCGATTCTGAGGTTATTAATTCTATTACCGAAATGGCATCCAATGTGGATTGTCTCGTTTGCCCGTCGGATTCAGATGAGCCGATGGTGTTTAGCAATCCTAATGATAGGCCTTTGGCTTTCTCGGTGGGTCGCTTCGGTAGATATGTGTGTCGATTGAACATTAAAGCTGGGTTCTCGCAAGGCGTGAGCTCTGCTGGGCAGGAAAGGTTAGAACTAAGTTTTCACTCTATACCGGTTGTGGAAAATCTTAAGCAGGGTCCGTCTCTCGTTCGATTATATAAGGACTACCAGCATCTTGTTAAAGAATCCCATCTCTTGGATAAATTTCCGCGTTTTGCTTTACAGAGCGGTTTAAAATATGAAGGTTCAAAATCCTGTAATAAGCAGGGCTGTCACGAGTACGAATACAAGAAATGGAGGAAGAATCCTCACGCTCAGGCTTATAAGACGCTCGTGGAGGTCGGCTCTCAGTACGACCCGGAGTGCGTTGTATGCCACGTCGTGGGAATGGATTACGAGAGCGGTTTTATCTCAGAAGCCAAAACCGGTCATTTGAAAGATGTAGGCTGCGAAAACTGCCATGGTCCCGGCTCGCAACATAATCGGACGGAGGGATTAGCCAAGACCACGGAGCCAAAGACGGATTGTCTTTTTTGCCATACGCCCGAAAAAAGCGCCGAATACGCGGGGAATGAGCAGCAATATTTGGAAAAAATCCGGCATTGGAAGGAACCAAATACTGCGGGCAATGTCCAACAATAAAGGAAAAACTACGCGATAAAGCCGACTTGAGCTCCATTGACCCGGTAAGTCTGCCCGGCAAAGAAATATTTAGCCCCCCCAATTTATTGGGGCGGTCATGCTCCTTCGGAGAAGGATATGATAAAGACATTGCGTATAACCGGTATCTTAGCGGCGATCCTGGCAGGTATTCTTTTTGTATTTCCGGTGGTTTTTGGTGTGCAAAGTAACGAACAGGTTGAGCAGCTTCTAAGCTCGCCCAGCGTCGTCGAAAAGTTCAGCGAGAGTAAGGCCGGTAAAAAAGCAGATTTGGATTCCACTGGAGGCGGGCCGCTTGTCAAGCAGGCCAAAGCCTTTGCATTGTATTTAAATCCACCTAAGTCGAAGGCAAGCTCAGCTAACCGGCGTGATGGTTCACCGAAGCCCCGCGGGCAGGTTGAAGCCAAGTTTACAGTCGTCGGCACCAGTTTTTATGCGGCAAGGCCTGAATTGTCGATGGCAATTATTGATGAGCCGGGCAAAGGTTTACGTTGGATAAGACAATCCAGCCAAATCGGACATTTGGTTATTGAGCAGATAAAAGACGGTATGGTCGTTGTTAAAGACGGCCAAAGGACTTTCGAGCTTGCAGTCAAGTATAGCTCTGCCCTTGGCCTGCCCGTCTCGACTCCGGCAAGTCTGGGTGAGACGCTCAGTCGAGTAGAAAAAAGTACTTTTGCCAAAGACTCATCATCAAGCCGTATCCGAAAGCCGAGTAAAATACCCGCTTCACACTCCATAAATAGTTCTAAGGGCAAAATTACAGCAAACAAGTCTTCCACAGACAAGTTAAATGGTGAACAAAGTGCCGCACTGGAAAAACTTATCGGTAGATTGAAAAACCTGCAAAAAGATTATACATCCGATAAAATCGACTTAAACGAGCCTAACCTTGAAGATGAGGACGAGCTAAGCCTTTCCGACTCACCAGACGAATTAGAAAAACAGGACGAGCAATACAAAGAAATCATTTCCGATTTTCAAACAGAGCAGGTAAGTGAGGAAGAAGCAGAGAGTTTAGGGGATTTGGGCGAAGAATTAAATGAAGGCGAAGAAGAATAGGTAAAGCTGGAGAATAAGGAAAAATAAAAGTATTAACTACTTCTACTCCGCCAAAGCGTATTTTAACTTTCACTTCCAATATTTATAAGCTCACGCCTGGTACCAACATTACAAATTTGTGCCCTGCTGCAGGATAAACCGCCGACCTTGCTCCGCCGAAGCCTGCCTTCGCCGAAGTTCATCCTTCGCAGTTCCAGCCTTCACAGCCGCTACGGCGGAGAAAACAGCACTGCTACGGAGAATAGACGGCTACGCGCAGGCAGGCGGCTACGCAAAGGCGAGTAAATTGGTGCGTTAAATATAATCTATATCTTGTCTTATAATAAAACCCAATATACGGACAAAGTGCAATTTATTTTGTATGAACCAATAAGCTCGGACCTATAAATATTGGGCCATTCAACGTGCTAAAAATTACCTACTTTTCAGTACTAATAATGGTGTTTTTTGTCTGAAAGTGGGAACTTTTAAGCGTTTTCTATGTCTGATTAGATAGTTATTCTCGATACTCGACGCCGGACACTTGATATTTGTGAAAAAAAGCGGTTTTAAGCATAGAGTGTCGGTCAGCAGATTGATTGAATTGACATAATAGCTGTTTGGTTGGATTTTCATCTTTCAAGGATTTCTTAGGTGGAGGTGCTTGCTCATCGTAATTTGTCTTTAGTAGTAGATGCGACGGAGAAAAGAAGGGGGGTTGCAAACCGCCGAATGAAGGGGGAATTTGCTCTTCGTAGTAGCTACCGCTAAGAAGGATAGGAATAGGAGTAATTTATGGCAACAAAGAAGACAGCAGTTGAAGTTGAAAATTCGCTGTGGCGGGACAGAACACAGATGTCAAAGTTGAAAAACCGCTATAATGGAATTCACCTTGGCAAGACAGGAATGTTAATCGCTATCGTTTTTCTTCTGGTATTTGTCTTCTGTAGCTTGACTTCGGCCAAGCAAAGTAGTCACTATAGTACGACGCATTACAAATTTATTTCCTTGTCGCACATACCTGCCAGGCAGGGCAGAAAATATCTGGCGGACCTCAAAATCGGCACAGTTTCGCAAATTCGCGGCACCAATGTGCTTTTAGTGACAGCTACACCGGATGAGCTAAACAAAGCCATAGCGATATTAAAGCTTGTTGATGCCGATGAACAATTTGTTATAAAAGCGGTTTTTTCTGCCTCGAAGGCTCAGAATCTACCTACTAATGAGCGGCTTGAAGCGATTCGGCAGTACTGCCAACGCAGTATTGAAGGACTTGCTTTGCCCGGCGGCATATCGATAGGGAGCTTTTCCAATCCGCCGACAGATGTTACCACGGCTCGACCGAGCGGCTCGACCGAGTTTGCTGAGGTCACGCCGAAGTCTGCTAGGGCAATTATAGATATACACGACAGTATGGTGGTGCTTATAGCGCCGGTGAGCCAGGCCAATGCACTTGTTTCTGCCATAAAATCCGTTGCTGGTTCCTATTCATCTCGTGAGTATAGTGACCCATCGCTCGATACACCAGTGACGAACGACGAGTACTCCGACGTTCGGTCTTTAACGAAGCAGGCTAATTCCCGTTTAGCCAGTGTTGAAGACGATTCATTAAGTATCTCGGCGGTTTCCGATTTGATCGGGGATGGACAAGCCACAGAAGGCCGACTATACGAAAAGCTGGATGGCCAAACAAATCAAGAGCCCGCCTCTACAGCGGCAGATAACGCTCGTGCCTCGTCTTATGAGCTGCCGCCCATCCCCAATGGGGAGGAAGTTCTCAGTGAAACCCTACCGGAAAAGCTTGATATTGTTTATCTGCTGGGCCTGGCAGGTGCATATCTTAATCTGGATTTTGTTTATGACCCGGCAAAGGTTAGAGGTGACGTAACACTTATGCTTCAGGGCAAGCTTCGAGGTCCTATCAAGGTGAAGGATTTGTATCCTTTGCTGGAAACGGTGTTGAAGTTCAAAGGCTTTGTGATGACTCGTCACAAGGGTAATCTTGTCACCGTGGTTCCCAAAGAAGAGGCATTGGATATTGACCCTGCGTTGTTGGGTGTGGAAGATGGTAAAATAGAGCATGGTGACCTCGTTGTAACTCGTTCATTTAAGTTAGAGCATATTGACACAGCCAGTGCAGGAAATCTTCTTAATAATATGAAGCTCGGTATAGATGTCTCGGAAATCCCAGAGACAAAGACACTGATTGTTACCGAGTTTACCTATCGAATGCCGCGCGTAGAAGCCCTTTTAGCGTTGGTCGATAAGCCTGGTGAGCCGAGGAAATTCAGGTTCGGACAGTTACAATATACTATGGCCGCGTCCCTTGCTCCGAAGCTGCAGACGCTGGCTGGGCAGCTTGGGACGGTATCAATTACTATTGCCGAGGGGCCGACGGCACAAGCGCCCCAAGTCACTCGCCGACCGGGCGAGTCGGAAGCTTCCTACCAACGTCGAGTGAGTGCGGCTCAAAGAGCTGCGCAAATCAGAGCTCAACGGGCTGCTACGCAAAAACGAACCCAGCCGGCGGCCACGGCTGAGCCTACCGTATATCTTGATGCCGACGAGAGAACAAATCGTATCCTGATGATAGGAGTCCAGGAGCAATTAGACACTGTGCAGGAATTGATAGATGCCCTTGACGTGGAGCAGCAGGACCTGAGGACTCTTGGAATATATAAAATCAAGCACGTCGGGGCCGAGGAAGTCAGGACCAAGCTCCAAGAGCTTGGTATAGTCGGCGCTAAACCTGAGACTGCTACTTTGAGACTTACTTCTCCGACAACAGCGGCAAAGCCTCCCGTTAAACAGCCGAGGCCCATAACTACAGAGATCGGCAATGGCTCAGAACCTCTGTTGGAAGAGCCGCAGGTGGTGGTCGTTGAACCGACCAACTCGCTATTGGTCAACGCAACAGCAGAGCAGCACGTCCGGATAGCAACGATTATCAACTATGTGGACAGCCAAACGGAATTAGAGGAAATGCCGTATCAGCTCTATCCGCTCGAAAATCAGTCGCCGGATCATTTAGCGGAGGTTCTCCAAAGTCTTATTCAAGAAACTGTTCAAACTCAAAATGGAGAGGAAAAGATAGAACAGGTTAAGAAGCAAGAGGAGATCGTTATAGTTCCTGACCCTAACACCTTTTCATTGATTGTTTATGCCAGCAAAAAGAACCAGGAATGGATAGCGAATCTGATAGAGAAGCTGGACAAAAGGAGACCACAGGTGCTAATTGACGTGACACTTGTTGAGGTCAGCAGGACCGATGAGTTTGACCTGGATTTACAGCTTGCAAGCAAATTCCCCAAACTTGCAGCCGGTGGACAGATGGAAGCGCTCGACTCCATCGTCAGCCCATTCCTCGAAGGACGCACTGCCGAGACGCTTTCTCATCCAAGAGCAGGCACGGCCAGGGGCTTCTATAGTGATGCTCACATCCAGGCACTTTTAACCGCTATCGAAAGTAAAAGCTATGGCCGAATCTTGGCAAAGCCTAAGATTTTAGTCAACGATGGACAACCCGGCGAAATTCGCACTACCGATACAACCAACGTTAGGATAGAAAGCATCATTATTCCTGAACAAGGTATTCAAAGAACAGCTACCGATTTCAGAGAGATCGAAGCCGGCATAAGGCTTACCATCACACCGAATATCAGCGAAGGCGATTTACTTAGGTTGAAAGTTGAGCTGGACAGAACCGATTTTCTCCCACGACCCGATGCTGAGCTTCCGCCGGACACAACTTCAAGCAACATCAATACGATAGTAACTGTCCCTGACGGCCGCACGATAATTCTCGGAGGCTTGCTGAAATTGAACCAAACAAAAGGAGGTAAGAAGGTACCTATAATTGGTGATATTCCTTTGGTAGGCGGGTTATTCAGAAGTACTTCTAACACAGATAATGAGTCTCGACTTTATATCTTTGTCAAAGCGAACATTCTGAGGCCCGAAGAAACTGCGGCTGGACTGCCGGAGCTGGAGAACATATCACAAAGGAATAGAGTAGCATTTGAGAAGTTTGAGGACGAATTCCAGAAATATGAGGACTGGCCGGGTATAAAGCCCAAACCGATGGACCCGTTGAAAGTGCTGGAGGTCGAGTAAAACAATAGATGATGGGTGTCATTGCGAGCGAAGCGAAGCAATCTCAATCATAAGAGACGAGATTGCCACGGCCTGCTTCGCAGGCCTCGCAATGACAACTACAATGGATTTATGAAAGACTTATTGATAAAAACTGCAAAGCGGACCGGCCTGGTTGACGCTGAGCAATTGGCCAGGTTCCTTGAGGAAAACAGCAGCCCCGGACGTCTCGATGAGCGATTGCTTAGCTGCCCATATTTTACCGAGGACGTGGTTTTAAAGCTGTTTGCTGAGGCTCTGGGCTGGGAATTTCTGCCGGAGATTCCTCAAAAAGCGGTGCCTATCGAATTCGTAGAAGCAGTTCCTGCCAACTTCGCTCAGCACTATTATCTTATCGGAATAAAACACAAAGACGGCGATAGCGAGCTTACGGTAGTTTTGTCTAAGCCGTTGGATGCTAACGCCCTGGATAATGTCTCGAAGATGACCGGTATGTCGGTTAGGCCCGCCATATCCACCCGTGCTGCTATTACCTCTGTGATAGATGTGGCCTACGAGCAGAAGACAACGGTCATTGAAGAGGTGGCAGAGGAGCTTGATTCGCAAAATCTTGACCAGCTCGTTGATGAGGTATCCGCTTCGGATGACCTGCTTGATGTGGTCAATCGGCCGCCGGTTATCAGGCTGGTCAATGACATTCTTTTTCGTGCTCTGCAATTAAGAGCCAGTGACATTCATGTTCATCCATACGAGTCGAAGATTCAGATTCGCTATCGTATTGACGGCATTTTATATGACACTTTGAGTCTGAATAAAAATGTATTGCCTTTGATTATCTCTCGTATCAAGGTTATGGCAGGTATGGATATTGCTGAGCGTCGGCTTCCACAGGATGGCCGCTGCAGTGTTCGGCTGGGCCAACGCGAGGTGGATTTGCGTATCAGCACTGTGCCGACCAGCTATGGTGAACGCAGCGTCCTGCGACTGCTTGATAAAAGCACCGGTCTTTTCGGGTTGGACGAGCTGGGCCTTTGGCAAGAAGATTTGAAAAAACTTGATACCTTGCTCCATCGCTCTCACGGAGTTATTTTCGTAACAGGCCCAACAGGTAGCGGAAAAAGTACCACTCTTTATGCCTGCCTTAACAGAATTAACTCATCTGAGAAAAATGTTATAACCATAGAAGACCCCATCGAATATCAGCTCGAGGGGATCAGCCAGATTCAGGTCGCCTCTAAGAAAGGTATGAATTTCGCCACGTCACTTCGGCATGTGCTGCGACAGGACCCGGATATTATAATGGTCGGCGAGGTTCGAGACATCGAAACGGCTCGTATGGCGATACAGTCTTCACTAACGGGACATTTGGTTTTCAGCACACTGCATACGAACGACTCGGCGGGGGCGGTGACCCGGCTTTTGGATTTGGGACTTGAGCCGTATTTGGTAAGCTCATCACTGATTGCCGTGATCGCACAAAGATTGGTGCGAAAGGTATGCCCGAATTGTAGGACCAAGTATCAGCCCACGCCCCATGAATTAAGAGAGCTTGGACTGGGAAATGTGAAAGCTCTCGGTTTAGGTAAAGACAGTGTTGAGTTTTTTGTGGGAACCGGATGTGATAAATGCTTTCAGACGGGTTATCGCGGCAGAACCGGCATCTATGAAATGATGCTCATCAACAATGAAATCCAGGAACAGATATACAAGAGGGAAACTGCTGGTACAATAAAAAGGAACGTCCTTGAATCGGGGATGCAGACACTACGCATGGATGGAGCCAGAAAAGTGCTTGCAGGAATAACAACAATTGCTGAAGTATTGAGAGTGACACAATCAGACGTAATGTAATTCGTCACGCGTAATGCGTATTGAGTATTGCGTAAAAAAATCAACCCAATACGCATCATGCAATACGAGATACGAAAAAAATGCCACGTTATCATTATATAGCGATAGCAGCGGGTGGTAAAAAAGTTAAAGGCGCCATTGCTGCCGAAAGTTCCTATTCTGCGCGAAAGCAGCTTAGGGCCCGCAGCATCCACCCTACCTCGGTGACGGAGGTCGGCTCCTCAGAGCAGCGCAAAGCCGCTCTGCTTTCGTTTATCAGCAGAGCTAACAAGAGCCAGATAATTGATTTTACAAAGCAGATGACCACATTGCTCGATTCGGGTATTAAATTGACCGAATCGCTCACCGTGCTTACTTTGCAGACGTCGGATGCCCGCTTCAAAAACGCTCTTACCGACATTCGCGACCGCGTTGTAACCGGTGAGTCACTTGCAGATGCATTGAAAGATTATAGCGATTACTTCGATGTCATATATGTAAGCATGGTTCGCGTAGGTGAGGTCACCGGCACTTTGGCAAAGAGTTTCGCAACCATTGCTAACTTTATGGAAAAACGCCGGCGAGTGGAATCGAAGGTAATAACGGCGATGATATATCCGATCGTTCTAATATTATTTTGTATCGCGGCGATTCTTATACTGACTACCAAAGTTATTCCCACCATAGGCGAACAAATCAAAAGGGCGGGCCAAGAACTGCCATGGATTACCAGACGATTAATGGATGTGGGCTTTGTGCTGACGAGCTGGTGGGTGTTGGTGGTTATCGCGGCAGTATTTGCAACTGTCTGGAGTTTTAAAAGGTTTTTCAAGACCGATCGCGGAGCATATTTACGTGACAAATTTTTGTTGTCTCTTCCGATACTCGGCCCTCTCGTAAAACAGCGCGTGGTTTCACGTTTTGCCTCTACGCTTTCGACGCTTATGGGTTCGGGGCTTTCTATGGCTGAATCTCTTCGAGTTGTCGCTGAAGTCACCGGCAATAGTCTAATGAAAAGGGCCATCCATCAGGCCCGCGAAAGAATTCTTTCCGGGGCCGATATCGCAACGCCGTTGAGGGACAGCGGCGTTATCGACCCTGCTATCGCTCACATGGTCGCCGTTGGAGAAAAAAGCGGTGAGCTTGAGACGATGCTTAAAAGTATAAGTGACAACCTTGAGACCTCGACAGATGTGGTTGTTGAAAGGCTAAGTGCGGCAATTGAGCCGATTATTATAATCTTTATGGCTGCAATAATCGGCTTAATCGCTTATGCTACGATACTGCCGATTTTGAAAATTACAGCAGTCCAATTTTGAATGGTATTTAGCCGTCGCCGGCACGGCGACGGCATATGCTTTTGAAAAATAGAAATCAATAGCTCAGGAGTGCGCAATACAATGGGCAAAAGAAGAACAACGAAAATGAAAAGTGGCTTCACAATGGTTGAGCTGATGGCTGTGCTTATCATCCTCGGCTTGCTCATGGCTGTAGTAGTCCGTAATTTTGTGGGTTCAACCGATAAAGCGCGTGTTACAACCACAAAAGCCAACCTGAAGATTCTTCATTTGGCTGTTAATCAATTCAAAATGGATACCGGACGATACCCCTACGAGGATGAAGGGCTCAGGGTTCTTATTGAACCACCGGATGATGTTATGAATTATCCGCCGGATGGATATCTGGACACCACCGAATTGCCGAAGGACGGCTGGTCAAGAGACTTTGAATATATAATGTATCCGGAAAGTGGTAAGTCATTCGTAATCAAAAGTTACGGCGCCGATGGTGAAGAAGGCGGTGAAGGCTATGATGCCGACCTGCTCAGCACCGATGCGTACTAATCGTGTATATCGTGTATTGTATATTGTATCTCGAATGAGACACGCTTCACGAGATACGCTTCGCGCTTCAGCCGGTTTTACGCTGACTGAGCTGATAGTAGTAGTGTTTGTAATGTCACTGATTGTGTTTTTGGCGCAGGTGAATTTTTTTGCGGTGCTGCGAAGGAGCACATTTAAGGGCCAGGTACAGGATTTTATCTCGACTATGCAGATGGCTGCCGGTGCCGCCGCCGAGAGCGATAGAAGATACGAAGTTATTATTGACCTGACCGAGCAAAGCTATCTGCTTCGACAGATTACTTCGTCTGACTTGTCGGAGGTGCTGGATGAAGAAATTATAGTCCGCAATAACTTCGGCAGTGCTTGCCGGGTTGTCTATGTCCAGTTCGACGATGGAGATTATACCAACGAGGGCAGGGCAAAGTTTCGCGTGGGCCATTCCGGCTGGAGCTACGGCGGTAAAATCGTCCTGCTGGATGAAGACGAAGAACCATATTCGATTGTGGTCAACCGGCTGAATAGAATGATTGAATTAAAACAAGGAGATGTTGAACTTTTAGTGCCAAAAGCTGAAGATGAAGTACCTTTTTAAAACAAGTTATTTATCTGCTCGACCGAACTCGGAAATGGTGCATGTAACGCCCCCGCCTGCGCGGGGGCGTGCTTGCACCTGCGAAAGCAGAGATTGTGTGTTACGTACTATGCAATACGCACTACGCAATACGAACAGAGGCTTTACCCCGTTAGAAATAGGCTCTACAGGCGAAATGCCACATAGAAACTGGGGATTTCTAACGGGCTTTACCCTGGCAGAGGTTATGACCGCTTTGGTCATATTGGCTCTTGTCAGCTCGACTGTACTAGTTGTTATCAACCGCTGTGCAGCCTCGGCGGCGGATGTCACTATGCGGATGCAGGCTTTTGAGGTGGCACATGAAAATATGGAAAATCTGCTCACATCGAGTTCCGTACAGGAAGGCACCGAGTTTGGCGACAGTGACAAGTATCCACAGATTAAATGGCAGACGGCTGTGGAGACGTTTTATGAGCCGATAACGGCACAAATGTGGGTCAGAGCGGTGTGCTCAGCCGAGTATAGTGACACGAAAGGCCAGACGCAAACCGTCGAATTAGCTCACTGGCTTACTAAAGTGCAAGATGAGCAGATGCTCGAGCTTATGGGGCAGCAGGAGCAAGAACAACAATGGCTGGCTGAGCATATTCTCAAAACGATAGAGGAAGCTGCCTGGTACGCCGATGCTGATGTACAGACGGTCCAGCAGTGGATTGACAATGGCATGCTCACTGCGGAAGACGGCTCTTTTTTCAAGCATAATCTTGATATTTACGGAGAGGCTGACGGCAAACCGACTGCCGAGAAAAAAAATATGCAGATTAGCTCTGTTGAACAGCTTTTGGAATTATCGCAAGAGCAGCCTGAATATGACCAGCAGCAGCAAGGTAATATCGACCCGGTAACGGGTTTACCTTACGAGGACCTTGAAGAGATGGATGTAGGTAAGATTTTCGACTTATTGAAAGAAAGCAAACGTTGAGGATTTTACATTTGATTTTGTAATTGAGCGTAAATGATATGAAGGATAGTCTCGGGACAATCAGCGGTCGGAGAGGTTTTTCGTTAGTTGAGATGCTGGCGGCCCTGATAATATCGGCGATGATTTTGGCTGTGGTGCTTAGTATTTACAGCCGAGCCGAGCATACTGCCGCTGCGGTGACACGCAGGCTCCACGAACCACGGCTGCCATCCGAGATTCTGCAGCGCATAGCCGAGGACCTTGACAGAATAACTGCGGCTGACTCAGATACCAGAATTACTATTTTGAATAGATACGACAAGAATCTGCCAACCGCTCGGCTGACGATTCGAAAAACCATCGCCGACAGCAAGAATCGAGAACAGGTATTTGAGGAAATAATTTGGCAGGCAAATTATGACTATGACACCGGCTCCGAGGGCCTGACTATATACCGCAGTCACACCGGTATGACATTGGAAGATAAATTGCTCGATGAGAAAAGAAAGGATTGGGAGAAGACGTACTCTTTTGTGCCAATCTGCACTGGCGTTACTTTTTTCAAAATCCAGGTTCCTCTCGGTGAGAATCTTCGCGATGGGTGGACGAACACTACTTTGCCGTCCGGGATTAAGGTAACTATTTCTTTTGCCGAGCCTTATAAAACAGTAAGGGGTACTCTGGATGTGCCGGAGACGGAAAAGATATCACAAACTATAGCTATCGACAGAACCAGAAAGATTAAATTTGAAATACCGGTCGTTCCGGAACAGCAGGAGCAAACAGAGCAAGAGGGACAAAAAAGTAGTGAGCAAGGAAAATCTAAAACCGGCTGAATTGAGAGGTGGCTCTCGAAGTCGGCCCGGCGTGGTGCTGCTGATAACATTGGTGCTGCTGGTGGTGCTGGCTACGCTTGGTTATACTTTGAGCAATCGCGTTGCCGCTCAACGTCACCGTCAGCAGTACATCATAGATTACAGCCAGGCCCGCTATGCCTGCGACTCGGCTGTAAAATATGCGCTTGACACGGTGCAAGACCTCGCCCCCCAACTGATTAGCCGACCGAACGAGCCGGATTTTTCCGATTTGTTTGTCCTAAGCGAGGTTGAGTACAAGCAGATTTTAGGTTGGGATACCGCCGAAACGAAGAATAAAATTAAAGGCATAAAAGACATTAGTAACATCAATGACATCGACAAGTTCAGTGACGGCAATGATCCTAATATTGATGGCATTGAAACTGCCGAGTTCAATGAAACCGGTTTGATGACTATAAGAGGACCGTACGGCCCGCCCTGGCCGTTTGTGAACGAGCCGGTGGAATTTGAGATCGCCTCTGCCACGGTCAAGATTGAAATTGAGGACGAAAATGCAAAATATCCTGTCGGCTGGTTGTTTTTAGATGACGATGAAAACCGGCGTGAAGTGACAGCGGGATTTCAAACATTCTGCGAATGGATGGGATTGGAAAATGAGCTGGTTGATTCAATAAAAAGCCAGGTACGGCAAATAAGCGATATTAAACCCTTTCAAATTGAATTTAAACCGATAAAGCAGACTATAACAAGGCCGGCAACAAGAAGAACGCCAACCAGCAAGACAAAAACAGGCAAAAGAACCGTCCAGAGAACTTACCGACCCAGGGTGATTAAAAAAACTATATCTGTCTCCGACCAGATAGACATACAGAACAAGGATTTTGCAAAGCTCTTTCACAGCTCGCTGCTTGATGTGGAAGCCTTTTCCAAACCGTACATAGAAGGCCGAAAAGAATCGGCTCTAAAGTATATGGGACTATGGGCTTCGAGTAAGGTCAATATCAATACCGCTCCGCGACACGTTTTAGAAGCAGCTTTTGCTTTTGGCGGCCTCTCAGAGGCCTCTGAAATCGCTGAAAGAATAATACAGCTAAGACGCATAGGTCCGTTTACCGATATAGAAGATTTGAAGGCAGAGCTGGCCAAGTATTCTAATGCGATTAGTAAGTGTGAAAACTATATAACAACTACCAGCAGTTTTTTCACGATAAAAATAACTGCAATAAGCGGTGTGGCAAAGGCGACAGCGACTATTGCGATAACAAAAGACGGAGATAAGGTAAAGCAAGCTGCCGTGATTTCCGGTTAGCAGATGAGTCTTTAGGAGTTTTTTCGAAGTGGAAGCTCGGAACTATTTGGGAATTTATATAAGCAAGGACACGGCGACCATAGTCTGCATCGGCTCCGGTGCCGGCAAGAGAAATATCTTAGGCTGTTTTAGCGTTTCTGCTGAACAAGAGGAGCAAAATCAGCAGCAAACATTGGCGGCTCTTATAGCCCACGGTTGTGCTGAGAGGAAGATAAAATTCTCCGAAGTTGCTGTGGCTCTGGATTGTGCGATGTTTATGCAGCACAATATGCACAGCGAATTTAGCAGTCCAAAACAGATCGCTGCAACAATTAGATTTGATACAGAAGAGGCTCTGGCCACAGACATAAGCAATGTCGCAATGGCTTTTCAGATAAACTCAAGCGAAGAAGCCGGCTCGGGGCTAACCGTCTTTACCGCTAACCGGAAAATACTATCGGATATTCTTTCTGCTGTGCAAAGTAATAATATTGATCCTATAACTATAGAGCCTGATGTTAATTCCTTATCAAGATTTATTTGTCAGAATATAAAGCTGCCCGAATCTCAGGATGGCACGACTTTATTCGGATTGCTTTCCAGCCGTCGCGGATATTTTGTAAACTACTGTAAATCGCAAAAGACATCCGCAATGAGGACATTCTTAATCGGCTCGGCACAAAATAGAAACGAGCTGCTTGCAAGAGAAACACTTATAACGGCTAATTTGCCTGAACTCAGCGAGCGAACAAATCATCTAAAAGTTTTCGACTCAACAAGCTCAGTTAACCATTCCGCCATAGACGCTATTGGCGAGAAGCTGGGCATAGAAGCCGAAAGTATTAGTTTGACTGAGTCTGCCGGCATCGAACCACAGGTTCTGGCCGATTGTGATGACCCTGTCGATTTTGCAATTGCATACGGGGCGGCTTTAGCTCATCTGGAAAAGGCACAAAGCACAAATTTCCGCAATGATTTTATGCCCTATCAGGGCAAAAAGGTGCGAAAGCAAAAAGCACTTAAGTTTCTAAGTGTTTCTGTTGCCGTTCTGCTGTTTGCACTCGGTTTGTACTTTCAGGCTCAGTTATTGAAGGTGAACGGTAATCGAACCTCGCTAAGAGACAAGCTTGCGCCGCAGTATTTAGCGGTTATGCCGGGAAGCAAACAGTTACCCGACAGATTTTCGGAAGCTGTGAGAAAACTTGGCAGTGAATTGAGGCGTATCAGAGACGTTAAAAGCGGTCTGATTAGCATTAGAGGAGAGAAGTCCATATCCTCAAAGCTAACTTTGGTGCTTGAGGCGCTTAATAAATGTGCGGCACAGACGGACTTGAATGTGGATTCGATCTCTATTACTTCCTCTTCTATCAGCATAGCCGGCGACACCTCCAGTGCAATCAGTACGCAGAAGTTGCGCGCAGCGCTCATGGGGAAAAAGCTGGGCAACTTACAGGAGCGTATTTCACCGGCGAAAAGTGGGCGTAATAATTTCAGCATAACGATTACACCGGAGAAATAGTTAAGGGACCGGCTAATGAAAGCCTTGTTAAAAAATCCTATTTTATACTACATACTCGTACCCGTCATAATAGCACTATGGCCTTTATTGGTCTGGGCGGTATATTTACCTGAAACGGAACGCAACTTAAATAGCGATATAGACCAATATAAAAGGTCCCAAAAGAGTATAGAAGGCATCTTAAGCCTTGACGCTGACCGACTTCAGTTGGCTGATGCCAAGACAGGTGCCGCTGAGTTTGATTATTTCAATGAAATTTATAGGATTGCATCTCAGTCTGGAATACCGCAGGCCAAGTGCAAGCTCAGTTCGGGAATTATTATACCTGGTGAGCAGAAAAGCCAAAGTGCCAAGGTAAGCTTCGACGACGTGGATATAGAAAAATTCGCCAAATTTCTTTCTGCTATCCAGCTTCGCTGGGCAAATCTGCAGTGTACGAGGATAAGACTGAGCAGAAATAAAAGCCTACCCGATAGCTGGGATGTAGATTTGGACTTCAAATATTACTACTAAAAAAAGCTAATCCTGCTACCGACCGACTTTTTAAGCAACTGTTCTTTCATTTCGATCGAGGCTAAACGGCGGTACATAGTGAATACTTGGTAAAATCGCATCTCATATAATTTACGCTGTAGACATATCCTTCAGAAATTAAACTCTTGCGAAAACTGGAAATTTCCTTAACATAGGATAAGACTGTTCAGAGTTTTTTGGTTGCTTCAAATCGTTTTTATAATGAGGGTATATGCAAGAAACAAAAGTAAATCAACAAACGTTCTGGCCAGAGATTGCTCACAAATTTCCTTCGACTCGCTATCAGGGTAGTAAATCAAAGCTGGTTGACTGGATTTGGGAGCAAATCTCAACTTTGAACTTCACAACCTCTTTAGACGCTTTCGGCGGCACTGGTGCAGTAGCTTATCGGATGAAGCAAATGGGTAAGCAGGTTACATATAATGACTTGCTTCTTTTCAATTATTACATTGGTAAAGCACTTATCGAGAACAAACGTACTCATCTTAGCCGCGAAGAAGTGGACTGGCTTCTCCAGAAGCACGCACATATTGTATATCCTTCTTTTGTACAAAACACTTTTTCTGAGATTTACTTCACTGATGAGGAGAATACCTGGATAGACCAAACGATTACCAACATCCGTCAACTTCGCGATCCTTATAAGTTTGCGCTTGCATTCTTCGCTCTGTGCCAGGCTTGTATCGTTAAGCGACCCTATAACCTGTTCCACAGAAAGAATCTCTATATGCGACTCGCAGAGGTCAACCGCTCATTTGGAAACAAGGTCACTTGGGACAGACCTTTTGATGATTGGTTTCGGATCTTCGCCAGAGAAGCAAACAGTGCATTGTTCGACAACAGCCAACCGAATCGTGCCCTAAACTGTGATGCTGTTGATGTACCCGGTGAATATGATCTCGTATATATAGATACTCCTTACATTTCTGAGCAAGGTGTAGCAGTTGATTATCTTTCCTTTTACCACTTCTTAGAAGGATTAACTATGTACGATGATTGGGGCAATCAAATAGACCGTAGATCGAAGCACCATCGTTTGAAACCACGGCTAAGTGATTGGAATGACAAGAAAAGAATTCACAGTGCCTTTAATCACCTTTTTGAAAGATTTCAGAATAGCATTATTGTTGTGTCCTATCGAAGTGATGGCATCCCTTCCGAGCAACAACTATTGTCTTTGCTTGAGAAATACAAGCGTGATGTTCGCATTGAGCATTTTGGCCAGTACAAATACGTTTTATCAACCAATTCTGAATCCAAGGAGCTTCTTCTGATTGGTACGTAGGGTCTAATAAGTGGAGAAACGATGACCATAGACAGTGTAAGCGATTTCCAAAAAAGACTATTGGCACACTTCGAGAATTTCAAGCTTATTCTTGCTACGGACTCCGGTGATTGGCTGATAAAAGGATTCATTGATGTTTACCGAAACATTTATACAATCTCAGTAGATACTAAAGTTGTTTCCAAGATCATTGAGTTGATGCTCTTTCCAGTTATCTCAGAATTTGCAACTAAGAACAATTACACAATGGTTTTAGCTGAGTACCAGAACCATTATCCAGATATCAGTTTCATATCAACTGATGGAGCGAAAATTGCGCTTGATCTGAAAAGCACATATCGGGTTAATCCTGAGACCGTAAACGGTTTTACATTGGGGGCCTTTACAGGTTATTTCAGGCAGCGCAAATCCACAAAAAATATCACTTTTCCTTATGCGCAATATGCTGGTCATTTTGTTCTGGGGATTATTTACAGCAGACGGGAGCAGGTTATCGATGAGCGCCGAATTTATACCCTTGACGATCTCCAAGACATCGTTTCGGTGGTAAAAAATTTTGCTTTCTTGCTTCAAGAGAAGTGGAGGATTGCTAGCGAACGTACGGGTAGTGGAAACACCAAAAATATTGGTTCAGTCACAAAAATTCAAGCATTGATTGAGGGCAGCGGACAATTTGCTCCATACGGTGAAAAAGTATTTGACGATTATTGGATGAACTACCTAACGAAAGATATGGCACGAGCAATCGACTCATACATACCTTATCGAAATATTGAGGAATATTGGAATTGGCGTGAGCGTGCCAGTCGAAACAGATAGAGCAACTGGCTCAAAATATGGTAAACGTACCGAAGGCATGCCCCCACATTCTCGGACGCTAAGCTGCTAAAATCAAGTGATATTTTGTTTGGCAACTACTATATATAGTATATTGCCTAACTTGCCCAAATAGGCTTTGAGGGTTGTTCGTTTTTTTTCCTGATATAAGATTGTAGTGCTCCAAAAGCAGATTTTTCAATACTAATCGGCAGTATTTTATCGCAAGTGGCTGTATTCTAAGCCATTGTGAACAGCCAAGCAAAAAGTTAAGTTTTCTAAAGTTTTGTAAGCGCTTCTGTCGATATCAATACTGCGAATTTGTTTTGGGCCTCCGAAGGGATTTGCGAGGCATACAACATATAGTGGTTATAAGGGCTCAGACGAAAATATGGATGATTTCGTTTGTAGCTTATTCCGTAAGGTCATTGAGATGCCAGATTCCAATAATAATGGCCGTTTAGAAGACTATGATCGGCAGATCGAACCTGTCAATGATGTTATGGCTCCAGATGAGGATTTCACCATGGAGCAAATCCTTGACAATATCAACAATACGCCCCTTGGGCAGGTATTGAAAAAAATTGCGATGCTGCCGGAAATTCGCAAAGAAAAGGTCCTTCGTGTTCGCAGGCAGCTTACCGAAGGAAAGTACGACTTGAGTACGCGATTGGATGTCGCTCTCGATAAGGTCCTTGAGGACCTCACCGCTTAAAAGCGGTTTTATCCCTCAAATTACTGCTGAAACTACCTACTATTTTTATTGCCTTTGCAACCTTGCCAGGTAAGGCCGCAGAAAATCGGAATAATTTTAGACTACTTCCGGAATGTCATCGTCGGGCTCATCCATTTCTACGGGTTTATAGCCCGGCTGCTTTGATTTTTCAAATTCTTCCTTGAAGGCTTTTATGACATTTTCCTGAATTTTCTTACGGCATTCTGCGTTAATCGGATGGGCGATGTCGGCGTGCAGCTTCATTCTACCTTTAAAATCTTTCCTTGCTCGATTTTCCTGCAGTGGTTTGCCGCAGTTGTTACAGAATTTGGCTCTGAGGTGATTTTTGCCTCCGCATTTTTCGCAATGGTCGCTCATTTTTCTCGAAGGCATAGCAACGAAAAGACCGGTAGCGCCTTCAATAACCTTAATGTCGCGAACCACAAACTCATTATCCATCGTTACGGAGCAAAAAGCCTTTAGCCTGTCATCTTTGTTGTCCACTAATTTGACTCTGACCTCGCTGATTTCCATTTTTTGCCTCACTCAAAAGTCGGGACCCCGCAAAACGAGGACCCTTTACCATCTATTGTTATGCACGATAATGCTTTTGCAGCCAATCTTTTCTTGAAGCTTACGTTTGTACGCTACTACTTTTTCCTCATCTTTGTTGCAGACGAGACAAAACATTGCTGAACCACTACCACTAAGACACAAAGGTCCGATACCAAAGGATTCAATTGTATCTTTAAGTTCAGCCAGCTCTTTTGCCAGGCTAAAACAACTTTTTTGCAACATATTTGCGCACATGTTTACTACTAAATCAATCCTGTTTTTGCAGATATAGCTGTTTATCTGATTACTGAGCTTATCGTAGAGGGCCGGATTATGCCTGTAGTTGTCATAAACCTTTTTTGTAGAGACACTTACGTCTGGTAGTATTAAAAGAGCCAAAAAGTCAAAAATTTTTTCTAATTTTTTAATTTTTTCTCCTTTTCCTTTGCATAGTGCCAACGGCCCATTCAAAAAGAAAGCCACATCGCTGCCTAATCTTGATGCTAATTTGGCGAGCTGGCGATTTGTAAGTTTTAAATCTAAGTATTTGTTTAGTCCCATAAGGGTCGCTGCGGCATCGCTGCTGGCTGAGCCAAGCCCAGAGCCGGCAGGGATATTTTTAGTCAAAGTGAGTTTGATGTCGGCTTGTGTCTTGCAGGTCTCGAAAAGTAGCTCAGCAGCCTGGTAAACGAGATTGTCTTTTCCCTCGGGTGCCCAGCACGGCCCGTGACAGATAAGCTCGATGCCTGCTTCTGGGTTTGGCTCGATGAGAATCTCACCGTACCAGTTGATTTTGGTCATTACGGTTTCTATTTCGTGAAAGCCGTCGGGCCGTTTGCCGGCTATAAGCAGAGATAGATTTATCTTGGCAGGTGCACGGACGAATAATCCATTTCCACGTGTTTCAAACTGCTTTTTATCAACCATATACTCGTATCTCGTTAAGCGTGATGCGTATCTCGTAAAGTAACAATTTTGCTCATTGACATTATAGCAGGCCCTTCTTATCCTGAACACGAAAATTGGCCACAGAGGGCACAGAGTTCACAGAGAAAAGTATATAAAGATACTCGATACTGGATGCTTGATACTCGAATGAGGGGTGCATTTTGCGTAGTTGAAAAATAATGTTTAGCCCCGCAATTTATTGCGGGGTTCTTGCCCTCAAAGTGGTAGATAACGTATATGGACGAATCGAAGTATCATTATCGTCACCTCGAAGTGTCATTATCGTCACCCCGAGCGCAGTCGAGGGGTCTTTTAAAAAGATTTTATCAGATTCCTCGACCCGCCTGCGACGGGCTCGGAATGACGATGTCGAAGCGGGTAGGACTGAAAATACGTAGGGTAGGGTGGGGCTTGCCCCACCATTACATTATTGGAAATCCGCTGAGGCGGAACGGTGGGCTGAAGCCCACCCTACCTGAGAAATGAATCCGATAGGATAAATTTATGGACGAATCGAAGTGTCATTATCGTCACCCCGAGCGCAGTCGAGGGGTCTTTTAAAAGATTTTATCAGATTCCTCGACCTGCCTACGACGGGCTCGGAATGACGATGTCGAAGCGGGTAGGACTGAAAATACGTAGGGTAGGGTGGGGCTTGCCCCACCATTACATTATTGCAAATCCATTGAGGCGGAACGGTGGGCTGAAGCCCACCCTACCTGAGGAAATGAATTAAATTGGCAAGATTTATGGACGAATCGGAATCCAAAAAGGAAAACCACAACGGCCAAAAACGCAGGTTTGATCCTGAGCTTCTAAAGAAAGGATTGCGTTGTGACCTGGATCAGTACGAGTTTCTCAAACAATGCTCGGAGAAAGGAGATGAAGGCATAAATGAGTGGAACGAACGGCGAAAAACTAATAGGGAAGAAGATATTTACCTTGAAGGTGCTAAATTTAGTTACACACATCTCAACGGTGTAGAACTATGGTATTCGTATTTAAAAAAGGCAGTCTTCTATCATGCGGACCTGAGAGATGCACAGCTTGTTTTCGCCCACCTCGAAGGTGCTGAGTTCGATCATGTGAAGATGCAAGGTTCAAATTTCCACTTCTCTACAGTTGATGGCGAAACAATATTTTTGGAGTGTAAAATAAACCGCCATACTTGGTTTTATTGTGTTGGCTTGGATAATGTTAGAATAGATACAGCAACAAAGCAGCTTTTGGAATACAATATCCGGAGGAAGAATTGGGAGGAGTGGTATAAGCAGCATCCTAAGCTCAAATGGGTAGTTAAGCCTTTTTGGTCGATAAGCGATTATGGTCGGTCAACTGGTCGGATAATAGTTACTTTCTTTGGTCTGGCACTTATCTTTGCGAATATTTATTATCATTGGGGCAGGATAGCTCCGCCGGGGATTGTGGAGAATTTATTTATAGATCGAAATGGAATTGTGATACCATCGTGGCTGGTGCCCTTGCGGACACTATATTTTTCTATTGTGACAATGACGACATTGGGCTTTGGTGATATGTATGCTAATGCGCAAAGTATTTGGGGACATATATTGCTGAGCTTGCAGGTGATTTTGGGATATGTTCTTTTGGGTGCATTGGTGACGCGGTTTGCGGTTTTATTTACGGCCGGTGGGCCGGCAGGAAAATTCGCAGATGAGAAGAAAAATAAACCACAGATTGACACAGATTAAATAGAAGTAAAAATTGCCACAGAGGACACAGAGGAGCACAGAGAAAATAAATGAAGTTTAGATGTAGCAATTTATATATGATTTGATGAATTGTCATTGCGAGGCCTGTCTTACAGGCCGTGGCAATCTCTAGCCTTCCAATTATAGAGATTGCTTCGCTTTGCTCGCAATGACATTAATTGAGCTATAATATAACAAAAGAAAAATCTCTGTGTTCTCTGCGGCATATAGGAATATTGAATGTCGAACAATGAAACAATAAATCCTGAAACAAGTCACCACTCACCAGTCACTAATCACCAGTCAGTGGCCTGGTGGCATTGGCACAGGCGGTTATATGACTGGGTAATTCATTTTGCTGACACCAGGCATGGCTCGACGGCTTTATTTTGTCTGAGTTTTGCTGAGTCGAGTTTTTTTCCTGTTCCGCCGGACGTTCTGCTTGCGCCGCTTGCGTTGGGCGCGCCAAAAAAATGGTTTCGCTTTGCCCTTGCCTGCTCAATAGCCTCGGTGTTTGGTGGTATTCTGGGCTACTTGATCGGGACCTTTTTATGGTCTTTGATTAGTCCGTGGGCTTATGCTCACCTGGGAGCGATTGGCCTGACAGAAGCAAATTTTACAAAATTTGCAGGCTGGTACGATAAATACGATTTCTGGATTGTCTTTACCTGCGGTTTTACGCCTTTGCCGTATAAAGTTTGCACAATATCCGCGGGCGTCGCGAGAATTAACTTCTTAGGATTTCTTATCGCCTCGGCGGTAAGCCGGTCGGCGAGATTCTTTCTTGTGGCGGGGTTGTTCGGCTGGAAAGGTGAAAAAATACGGCCTGTCATTGAAAAATATTTCAACTGGTTCTCACTTGCGTTTGTTGCTCTATTGATTGGCGGATTCCTTGTGATAAAATGGCTGCATTGAGAGATTAGCCCCCAGATTTACTCTGGGGGTTAAATATTGGGTCACATTATGAATGCCAAACAAAAACAAACATTATTAGCGGTTGCGCGTGACACTGTCGAGGCGGTTATTACAGGCGGCTCGATTCCTCAGCCTAAATCGGACAATCCTGAACTGAACGCCCATTGCGGCAGCTTTGTGACATTGAAGAACAAAGGAAGATTGCGAGGCTGTATCGGCCAATTCACTTCTGAAGGCCCATTGATTGAATTAGTCGGCCAGATGGCAAAGGCCTCGGCAACCGGTGACCCTCGCTTTTTTACTAATCCTATAATGCCCGGCGAAATAAAAGAGTTAGATGTCGAAATATCGGTTCTGTCGCCACTGCAGCGGACGAATGAGCCGTTGAGTCTGCGCCTTGGAATTGACGGCATCTATATAAAGAAGGGACGTGCCTCCGGCTGCTTTTTGCCGCAGGTCGCCACCGAGACCGGCTGGAGCAAAGAGGAATTTCTCTCGTACTGCTGCGCACACAAAGCGGGCCTTGCCGCTGACGCCTGGCGTGACCCGGATACGGAGGTCTATTTATTTACCGCTGAAGTTTTCAGTGCGGAATTCAAAGACATATAGGTAGCAATCGTATAGGAGAATTCTACGGTTCATACAAAGCAAATTTCTAGGGGATTTGCGTCTGTAGTATTACGAAGAAGTCCCTCATCGCCGTCCTTCTCCGTAGAAGTTATACTACGAAGTCCGATAGGGGATGCCTTACTCCCATTAGGGACACCTTACGGTGGGCAGATAAATGCCGGCGACGGCTAAATTTTTCTTAGGATGTGTCTTTCAGTAATTGCTCGAGCTTTTCAAGCTCACCAGATTTTATATGGTAGCTGTGCTCGACGTCGGGAAATTGGCCTCTCTTTACCTCTTTGCTATAAGTGCTAAACGCATCAATTGTATTCTTAGCTAAATTGCCGTAGCTCTTTGCGAATTTTGGGCCTGGCCCTTGTGTCAAACCTAAAATATCATGTGCAATCAGGATTTGTCCGTCACAGCCAGGTCCGGAGCCACAGCCAATGACAGGTACTTCGCAGCGTTTTGTGATTATTTCTGCTACCTCGGCAGCGGTTCCTTCAATCAGTAGTGAGTCGGCCCCGGCAGCGACCATTTGCTCAGCAAGGCTTATTAGCTCCATTGCCATATCTGCCGTTGTAGCCTCAGCCTTGAACCGACCAATCTTGCCGATACTCTGCGGCCTTATTCCAATATGTGCCATCACAGCTATACCGGCATCGCTCACTGCTTTAATAATGTCGATATGTGCATTGGTAACTTCGAGCTTAACCATTTGTGCTCCGGCTTCGACAACGAATCGACCTGCGTTTTTCACAGCCTCGGCTCGGCTAACTTGATAAGATAGGAAGGGTAAATCGGCGACAAGATATAAATCTGGTGCGCCTCGGCGAACTGCGGCAGTTATTGCTACCATAAAGTCCATTGTAGCAGGTAGCGTTGAATCAAAGCCGAGTACCACCTGAGCTGCGGAATCGCCCACCAATATCATCTGTATATCGCTTTGAGAGAGAAGCTTGGCTGTAGTGTAATCATAACAACTAACTGCAACAATCCTGTGATTTTGACGTTTGGCTGTCAGTAAATCAGCAATTGTAATTTTAGTACCCATATCAGTCTGCCCGAAAAAATGTATTGAAGATATAACAGGGTTTCAGTTAAAATATGAGAACAATATACTTTTATCAAGCGTAAAATAAACGTAATAAAAGATTGTATTTTTTAAGGCTTTTAGAAAAAGCTATAGAAAAAAATAGGTTTTTCAGAATTAATGACTTGATTTTAAACGAAAAAAATGTAATTGTTCTAAATCTGTTTTTTTTCAACAAAGTTTCACTAAAGAAATATTTGTAATTTGTTCGATTATAGTTTATAAGCGCACAAATAGCTTTTCATCACCCTCCTCCGAAGCCAGATTCCGTTTTTTCGAGAATCTGGCTTTTTTATACAGACGCACGTTAGAACAGGCAAGCCACAAAAATTCCCAACGTTAAACTGGGAAATAATAAAGCTGGGATAACCATCAGGGGGTCCGTTACTGAGCAAGTAGGCAAAAGTTTGGTGGTAGTAAATTTGAAAATAATTTATTCATTTGTTTTCGGACAAGACATAATATAGTCCAGACAATCGCCTAAATTAGCTGTTGCAGCAGCAATAGTACAGTCAGCTGCACCGTAATAGAGGATGAGCTGATTAGTTTCTTTGTGAACGACAGCGCCGGTAGGGAACACTACACCCCCAACATCACCGACTCGTTCGTAATATGCCTCAGGTCCTAAGACCCATTCATCGCTTCGGCGTAGAACTTTCCAGGGTGCGTTCAGTTCCAAAAGTGCCAGTCCAACACGGTATATTTGCCCCGCAGTAGTGCTGCGGACGCCGTGATAGAATATCAACCAGCCGTGTGGTGTTTCTATAGGCTGGCAAGCCAGCCCCACTCTGTGGCAGTCCCAGTAGGCTGCTCTTGTTCTAATCAGTAATTGATGGTCGCCCCAATGCTTCAGATCCGGTGAGAAACTCAGCCAAATGTGCGCCTCGCCTCGGACAATGGGGCGGTGGATGAGTGCAAATCGCCCATTAAATCTGCGAGGAAAGAGGCATGCATCTTTATCCTCGGGCGGCAAAAGAGCACCCAGCCGGGCAAAAGTCCTGAAATTTTTAGTAATCGCCAGCGAAATTACCGGACCACCCTCGCTGAAAGAAACATAAGTCACGGCGAATTGCTTTTGCTCTTCGAGCCAGACAATGCGTGGGTCTTCCAGACCCCACTTTTCCTCACGAGAGCTTTGGTCAGCCTCCAGCGTTGGCTCAGGGTCGATTTGCCAGTTTGTAAAGCCGTTGGTACTGCGGGCTACTGTTAAATGCGAAAAGCCACGCATGTCCTCCACGCGAACCAGCAGCAGCGTCTCGGAATTAAACTTCGCCGACGCCGGATTAAAGACCGCATTCGCCGGGTAAGGCCAATCTTCCGGCGATAGGACCGGATTATTGTCAAATTTCTTAAAGAGGTCGTGTGCTTTTTGTGCCTGTGAAAGCTCGGCCATAGCTTAGTTCCTAAAACATCGTCCAAATTCCAGACCAAAAGCTAAGACAAACATACAATAACGCCTTGGATAAAAAGGTTTTTTTAGTATTGTTCCAGCTTACATTATTACCTAACATAAATCGGCAAGATAGACAATTTCCTGTAGGTGAAAGTGATAATTAGACACGGCCTTATAAAAAAAAACCACCTCGGGCAGGTTATTTAACAAATAGCGAAGGATATTGCAATTTATGGTCCTCTATGCTGCTTACGCTCGTATATTGGTTATGCCTTTACCAGTTGTGTTTCACACAAGCTTTGATACAAAGTACACGTCTGAATCAGCTCCTCGTGCTGGCCTTGATCAATAATTTGCCCACCATCCATTACTACTATCACGTCTGCGGTAATAACGGTGCTGAATCTATGAGCGATTAAAAAAGTGGTTCTGTCTTGCATAATTTTTTCTATGGCTTTATGAATTTTGGCCTCGCTGTCGGCATCAACCTGGCTGGTCGCTTCATCAAAAATTAAAATAGAGGGATTCTTCAGAATCGCTCTGGCGATAATGATTCTTTGCAACTGGCCGCCGCTAAGGCCGACGCCTTGCTCACCGATAATTGTTTCATAGCCTTTGGGCAGAGGCACAATAAATTCGTGAGCAAACGCATGTTTGGATGCATTAACTATTTCCTTTCTGGTGGTATCCGGTTTACCATACGCGATATTTTCAGCGATAGTAGCATTGAATGTTACTACATTTTGTGTAACCATTCCTATCTGGTCTCGCAAACTGGATAGAGTTGCATTACGAATATCATTTCCGTCTATTAGTACCTGGCCGAAATCAGGGTCGTAAAATCTCGGTATTAGATTTGCCAGCGTTGTTTTACCTGAGCCGTTAGGTCCCACTATAGCGATATTATATCCGGCGGGCACGACAAGATTGACTCCCTTTAATACCGGCTGGTCTGCTCCGGGATATGTAAATACGACATCTTTGAATTCTATTTGCTTTTTCAAAGGTGGCAGTTCCATCGCTGTGGGTTCTTCAGACTCAACCGGCGCATCTATGACCGCAAAAACCCTTTCAGAAGCGGCATTTGCCTCCTGTATCTTGTTCCAGATATCAGAAGTCTTTCTCGCCGACTCGGCAGCGACTCCCAATAAAATCAACAAGCCGAAGAATTCAGGACCGTCTATATCGCCGGCAGCAACCCACTGTGCTCCGATTATTAATGCTGCTGAACCTGCTGCCATTCCGAGCACTTCCAGCACCGGTGTAGTTGCAGCATCAACTTTTGAAATCTTTAGCAATTGTTTTAACAATCTGTTGTTTATCGCCTTGAAAGACTCTCGCTCATACTCGTGGCGGTTATAGACCTTGACAACTTTGAGCCCAGCCATTGCTTGCTGAAGCTTTGCCAGCATTAGCGAGCTGGCCATCAGCGATTTCCTTGTGGCACGTTTCATTTTTCCGCCGAAAACAAACACTAATCCCAGCACGAACGGTGCACCGCATAAGAAAATCACCGTCAACTGCCAGTTCAGCCACATCGCTGCTGCCACCATAAAAAAGGCATTCAGCGGCTCTCGAAGTGCCTTGCCAAGCATTATTTTAACTGCCTTTCCCATGACACTTGTATCGTTGATGATTCTACTAACCGTGTCACTCGGGCGCTCACTTGCGAAAAATCCGACTGGCATATCCAGGGCGTGTCCGAAGGTCTCCTCCCGCAAATGGTTTATTCCTATCTGTACCACTTTTTGAGCCGTGTATTCCTGATAGAATTTTGCCAGACATCTAATTATTGTAAAGGCACCCATCAACAATACGATAAAGATTACCGTTTTTGTTTTGTTTTCCTTGGTCTGCTCTCTTGGTAACAAGTCCAAGGCTTTTTCCAAATGGTCCACATAAAAGGGTTTTGGGCCTGTATTGAATATCAGCATTTTCGTGTCAATTGCGTTTTCACTATTGACCCGCCGTAGCTGAACTGTAAAGTCCGTGTTTGCAGGTGCGTTGGCAAGTACTTCGAGCAGCTTAGCACGAGGAATTTGTTGTCCCCCTTCAACCAAAAACCCGCCGGCTCCAATAATAATGTCGGTCTCTTGCAGCCCTGTGTTTAGCGCGGAACTATCTTCGTCGATATTCGTTACGAGCAGGCTGTAAGAGACATCGGATACAGCAAAATCCGTTATTTCCGGCACAGAGAAGGTTATGCCATATCGGTACGAGCAGAGTTTTCTTTCCACCCAGCCGTGCAAGCCTTCATCGCCCATCATCACTTTCAAAAGCGGTATTACCGTCACAAAACTAATCGACAACAGTAAAGAGACTACCATTGCGCTGACGAGGACAACAATAATCCGTGGCCACTGCGGCCAGACATACTTGAATATGCGTTTGAAACTCTTCATTCAATATGTTCCACTATAACATAGCTTGGAGCATTTGATCTTCTCCTGCTGTGTGTTATACACTATATATTTAGGTCAGAGTACACTAACAAAACCGACTTCGTCGGTTCAGCAATTTCCAGCCCGACGGCAAAAGGAATGCAGCCAGCGCTATCTTCAATAGGTCACCAATAATAAAAGGATACAATCCCACAATTAATACGTTCTTGCTGAAGCCCATTAGGCAGCTCAGCCAGAGCAGGCCGAAAATGTATAGTGTTATGTTTCCGAGAGCCATCGCCAGGATGGTAGTCTCAATTCGCCGGTCCCATTCTCTCTCAGCCAATAGTCCCGTGATATAGGCTGCGACAACGAAACCGACCAGATAGCCGCCGGTCGGTCCTAAGAGTATCGAAAAACCACCTCCTAAGGCAAATATACCGAGTCCTGTTATTCCCATCATTATGTACAGAAGCACAGATAAGCCGCCGCGCCAAGCTCCAAATAGCACTCCCACCATAAGCACTGCAAAGGTTTGGCCGGTAATGGGAACGGGGCTAAAAGGCAGGAAAATCCTCAGTTGGGCACTAACGGCAATGAATAAAGAGCCGCCGATAATCAAAGCGACATCATAAAGGCCGGCGTATATCTTCATAGACGGCCGAAACAAACCTGCATAGGTCACATTTGTCAACATATCTGCTACACCAATTGGTTACTGGTTACTGGTAATTACCAATTACCAATAGCCAAAGATTATATTAAAACTTTTCCTTATGTCAAATGCTGAAACGTCAACTTTTGTAAAACCAACCATCCTCTGCAGCAAAAGGGGTGAATAACCGGCACCGCGGGGGTGCCGGCTAAACTACTTGCCGATGCAAAAACGCGAGAATATTTGGTCCAATATTTGCTCATCGACTCCACCGGTGGCGGATTGCTCGATGCCGGAAATGGCCTGATAAGCAGTTCGCAGCATCATTGCTGCAACCTCGTCATTTCCAGCCTTGCATTCGTTGACGGCCTCACTTATATGCGTCTTAGACTCGGTGACAGCCTGTCTGTGCCGGGCGGTGAGTGTGACTCCGACGACACGTGGAATTTCGAATTTTTCAACTATTTTTCTATCGATAGTATCGAGCAGACTCTTCAAGCCGGCACCCGTTTTGACCGAAATCGGCAAAAACTCCACATCAAAAAGCTCATGCAGCTTACGAAGGCAACCGGTCAATTCTTTTTCAGAGACCAAATCGCATTTCGTCGCAATCGGCACGATAACTTTCGGCTCCACTAATCGCTTCGCCGAGGTATCCTCGGTCCAATCCTCTTTTGATATATCGACACAGAAGATGACCACGTCACTATTTGCTAGCGCTTCAATAGCCGCCTGCTGTGCTAATTCATCCAGAACAGAGGACAGATGACGGAGGTCAGAGGAGGGAACTTTTGTCCCTTCGGCTTCGCTCAGGTCAGGCTTCTGTCTTCTGTCTTCTGTTTTCAGAGTGAGTCCTGCACAGTCGAACAGCACACATTTGCAATGAGTCAACGTCAAAAGGCCGCTTAAAACATCCCTGGTGGTTTTGCTCTGTTCCGAGACGATACTTCTTTCTGTGCCGAGCAGTTTGTTGAGCAGGCTGCTCTTTCCAGCGTTAGTAACGCCGGCGATGCCAACCGCCGGCAAGTCAATTACAGATTCGTAGCTCAAGCCGGCTGACAACAATTGCTCAAGCTGTTCTTTTATCTGGGTAAGTCTCTCGGCCGCCTCTTGTCGGTTTATAAATTCGATTGTCTCGCCACTGAAATCCAGTCCTGCTTCAATCAAGCTCAGGCAATCCATCATAGCCGAGCGCACCTTTTCTGTGGTTTGGCCTAAGCTTCCGCTGAGAAGCTTCTCCGCGGCGGCCAATTGAAACGTGTTTGAGCTTACAACAATTTCGTTTACCGCCTCAGCTTGAGCCAAATCAAGTTTGCCGTTCAGATATGCTCGTGCGGTAAACTCGCCGGGCCCAGCCATGCGGCTTTGTTGAGTGGTAATCGGTAATTGGTTATTGTTTATAGGTAACTTGAGTCTTAATAAGTTATCTACCAGGGCCTCGGTGACAGAATCATTTGCATAGATGTGAATCTCGGCCACGTCATCACCAGTATAGGAATGTGGTGCAAAAAAAAGATATAAATGCGCATCAATTTCAAGCTCGTCATCAATAATTACGCATCCGGCTATTAACTGGGGGACGAGGGACGAGGGATGATTGATGAAGGACGAAATGGCCGGCCTGAAAATCCGCCGGCAGATTTTAATCGTAGCAGGGCCGGTTATGCGAACAATCGACCTTGCTCCAGAGCTCGGCGAACTAACAGCTACGATAGTATCATTAAGGTTGTACATTGTTGGTAATTGATAACTGGTAATTGGTGACTGGTTAAATTGTAAAATCGATTACCAATCACCAATCACCAATTACCATTTACCAAACGCCTAAATTTTAAAGAAAGGTTTCGGTTTTTTCTTTTTGATTTTTCCGCCGGTCTTGCTTGTTGCAGCGACTAATCCTTTTGATTCGTCCTGCTCCTTTTTACGGATGTGTTTTCTGATGATGTGCTGTTCAATAACACCAGCGAAGGTGCTGGTCATAATATATAGATTCACTCCTGAGGGCAGCTTATACAGCATTAGTGGGAACAGGATCGGGAACATAATCATCATCATTTTTTGTTGCTGAGCCATTTGTGGACTGGCAGATGCAGCCGCCTGCGAAGGCGTTAGCTTTTGCTGTAGATAAAATGCAACGCCCATCAAGATAGGCAGCAAGTTCAGCGACTCTATTTTCCAGCCTAATAAGGGTATGGTTACCGTTGAAAATCTAATCAGGGCATCCGGAAGTGAAAGGTCGGTAATCCAAAACGGCAAAAAAGCCGCTCCGCGCAGGTCAATACTGGCATTTACCGCGCTCCACAAAGCGATCCAGATCGGCATCTGCACCATCATCGGCAGCATCCCCATAATCGGCGAGGCGCCCTGTTTCTTGTAGAGCTGCATCAACTGCTTGTTCATCTCAGTCTTGTTGTTGGCGTATTTTTTCTTTATCTCCTCGGTCCTCGGAGCTAATTTGCTCATTTTGCTCATGGAAACCTGGCTTTTTTTAGTAATCGGATGCAAAGCAAGGCGCATTAGGAACACCAATATAATTATGACTATCCCATAGTTGTAGATGAACCCATACATCCATTTCATCAATACCAGTATCCCAAAAGCCAGGGGGCGTATAATGCTCGCCGGACAACAGCAGCATGGCATAAAGGTTATCGTTTGACCGAAGCCGAGTTGTTTATACAGTTCGTCCCTATAGAAGAGGTCTCTATCTTTAGGCCCAATATAAAGTTGGAAGCCGTAAGTCTTTGATGCGCTTAGCTGGCCTGCCGCTGCAAAAGTTGTGGACGCGACTTTCAAATCCAGTCCTATCGTTTCATCACCGCTATTGCCGCGCTCGTCCCGATCGGGATTGTAAAACCAGGCACTTTTCTCTGCCACCCATTCGCAGTAGTCTTTGCCCTTCTGCCCCAGCGAATCTTCGACATCCGGCACAGGCCTGATTATCGCGGCGAAATATTTATTTGCTGTTGCCGCCCACAAAAAACGAGCTTGTCTTTGAGCGCTGGAAAGATTACGTCCTATTTGTAAATTCTGTTTTGCCTCTCTAATTTTGGCCTGGTCCCGTAGCTGAAGTGCTGTTTGGTATTGGCGTGTGCTATCCTTCAAACCCGCCCCGCCTGAAAAAAGATTCATGGGAAATCCAACTAACATATCTTTTCGGGATGAGACAATCTGTCCGTCGTCGGTTAGAAATCCTCCGATGACATTTCTCAAATCGCTTCTAAAGGCTTCTCTGCCCATACCAACCGGCCCAGCTAAACCGAATCTTACTTCTTGCTCGGTGTCGGAGAGATTTTCGACGGTCAGTTTGCATTCAGCCAGATAGCTGCCGATAGAAACTTTGTAGGTTTTTGTCAGCTTTAGAACCGGCCCATCGTCGTCATCCTTGATAACTACCTCGAAGGCGGCAGTTTCAGAACCATCCGGAGCGGTTTCAATACCCAAGCACTGCCAGCTTAACCTATCCAGAGCAAATTGCCGGTTCTGTTTAACAAGCACTAATTCCATATTTGCCATCGATAGCAGCTCACGGCCGTCGTGGTATTTTATGGGTGAAAGAAGTGCCAGAGGTTGAGGGTCTTTATGGTTGCGGTCATTAAATCCACTTGGTCGTCCATTATGAAGGCCGCTACTAAAGGTTGCTTTTCTTATAGCCGCACCTACAGAGCTCAACTCCAACTGGAGCTTGTATCCGGTCTCGTGGTCTTCGGTTTTAGGGACCTTTGCTCCGAGAATAATAGTCTTGATAGGACCGCCAACGGCGCTCAATTCAGCCGGTCTCTGCGTTAAACGCGAAGCAGGACCCCCAGTGGAGCTGGGGGCTAAATATTTATCAGGTTCGTTAGGCTCGTCTTGCGATGTAAGTACATTGACAGTATCCTGCAATTCCCTGGACGCTCGAAGGTCAGCCGCGGCGGACTTTAGAACAATGCAGTGTTGTCCTGTCTTTGAGTAGCTCTGAAAAAGTCCGGATTCGATAACAAGCCCGCCGCAAAAAGCCACAAAACAAATTACAATTGAGGTTAAAAGAATTCTCATAATTTTCTATCTCGTATTTCGCTTCACGCTTCACGAGGTGCGCTTTACGCGATTTATCTTCCGTCGCGCAGCCGCTCGGCGTGGAAGTTATCTAATTGCTCGATTGCCAGAATCTTTTTTGCGGTAGTCTCGAAATCGTATTCCAGCCGTACAAAGTGGACTTTATTTTCGTCAACATACACATAGCTTGCCCGGTTATCCCTGTCTCTCGGCTGCCCAACTGAACCGATATTGATAATTGCTTTTTCGTCATCGATAATCGGATAGACACCGCCCAGCTCGTCGGGCAGATAAAAATCCGGCTCATCAAGGAATACGCCGGGCATGTGTGTATGGCCCACAAAGCAGATATGCTCAACTCGCTCAAACAACAAACGAACCTTTGCCGGATTGGTATAAACATCATCAGGAAATATGTATTCATTGACTGGCCTTCTCGGTGAAGCATGGACAAAATCTGTGTTTGATGTGTTAGCTCCGATTTCTATCGCCAACGACCGGCGCATTGGCAGATTGCCTAAAAAGCTCCAGCGTCGGTCGCTGTGATTTCCTTGTTGTTCCGCTTCGAGCACATCACGGGTCCAGAAACTTGCCTGCTCGGCTCCGTAGTTGAAGTTTGTCGGCTCATAAAAGACCGCGTAGTCGTGATTGCCCAGGACGCACCAGTCTGCCTTTTCTATAATCAAATCCAGGCATTCTTTCGGGTTTGGCCCATAGCCAACTACATCGCCCAAGCAGTAAATTGTTTTAATGCCGCGTTTTTCTATATCTGCCAGGACTACCGATAAAGCCTCGATGTTAGAATGTATATCGCTTAAAACTGCAAACATAAACTAACCTAAATGGACAAAGCACACTATTAACAACAAGTTTATACCTAATACCAAAAATACTGAAGAAATGCCAGAATATTTATTGGCTTTTCCCATAATGAATCCGTGTGAGACACGAAATATAACCCCGCAATGAATTGCGGGGCTAAATATTTTACCGGCGGTTTCACCGCCGGTTTTGGTTGCTTTGTTGGTTGGTGCTGTTATAATGTCGAGATGCGATATAATGAGACCCGTTAGAAATCACAGAAGGGGCAAAGATGACGTCATAAGATATTCAGTCACTTAATGGAGATGATGGAAAAAGAGAAAATTTTCTAACGTGGCGAGATACGAAAATGACGGATATGACTTTACTTGAAACGCGCGGGCTGGTCAAGAGATATTCCGGCCGGGCTGTAGTTAACGAAGTATCCATCACGATTGGCCGGCGCAGTATAGTCGGCCTTCTCGGTCGAAATGGAGCCGGCAAAACCACTACTTTCCGGATGATTGTGGGTATGATAACGCCCAATAGTGGACAGGTCATCTTTGAAGGCAGAGATGTTACTAAGTTACCTATGTATAAACGGGCCCAGCTGGGTATCGGCTATCTCTCACAGGAGCCGAGCATTTTTCAGCGTCTCAGCGTTCTGGACAATCTATATGCTATCCTGGAGACGATGTCTATTACGAGTGCTGAGCGGTACAATAAGGCCAGTATGCTTATTAAGCGTTTTGGGCTAATTGAGGTGGCTGACAGCCAGGGCAGATTTTTATCCGGCGGTGAGCGAAGAAAACTTGAAATCGCCCGAGCCATGGTAACTGATCCTTCATTAATTCTTCTGGACGAGCCTTTTAGCGGAGTTGACCCTATTACGGTTCAGGATTTGCAGCAGGAGATACGCCGACTTATCGCCACCGGTGTCAGCGTTCTTATTACCGACCACAATGTCGAGAGGACGCTCGAAGTAGTTGATAAAGCGTACATCATCGACCACGGAAAGGTAATTGGTGCCGGCTCACCAGCAGAAATCGTCCGTAACGAGACCGTTAGACAGCTCTACCTCGGCAGCACCTTCGCCGGAAACGAATTTGACAGCAGGTAAATATCAGGCGCGTATGTGCAAACCGGTACGGACAACCACTCTTGGAGTATAGATAAATGATAGATTTTGAAAAATGTCGAATCACGCATTACCCGACTGAGGTTTTAACAAAAGCTGCCAAGCCGATCGAAAAAATCGATGATAATATTCGTCAATTTGTCGAAAAGATGACGGATATTATGCTGAAGAACAAAGGCATCGGCTTAGCAGCACCGCAGGTCGGCGTGTCTTTGCGCCTGTTTATCGTATCGCTGGAGGGCAGAAAAGAAAACATCAGGGTCTATATTAATCCTACTGTTACGCCAATTGCTGCGACAGGTAGTACCTCGTTTCAGGAAAATGAAGAAGGTTGTCTATCGGTGCCGGGTGTTTATACAAAAATCCGGCGATACAAAAAATGCAGAGTCACCGCTACCGACCTTAACGGTAGTGAATTTGCCGAAGAAGCCGAAGGTCTTTATGCCAGATGCCTGCAGCACGAATATGACCATATCGAGGGAATGACTATCGCTGACCGTATGACACCAACAGCCAGAATTGCACACCGAAAACAATTGAAAAGACTTAGAGAGAAACACATAAAAGATATTGAATCGTAACGACCAATGAATAAAAAGATACTGAGTGCTGTCGGTGGACGATAGACGAGGGACGAGGGACGAAGGGCGAAAGACGAAGGAACAGAAATGAAAGACAAAAAGAATAAGTAGTGTAAGAGAACTGGAGGTTTATAAGCTTGCGTTTGAAGCAGCAATGGAGATATTTGAGATATCCAGCAGTTTCCCAAAAGAAGAAACATATTCATTAACCGATCCGGTGCGCAAATCTTCCAGATCAGTGTGCACGAATCTTTCAGAAGGTTGGCGTAAACGTAAATATAAAGCTGTTTTTATCAACAAATTATCAGATGCAGCACAAGAAGCAGCGGAAACACAAACATGGTTGGAGTTTGCTTTAGCCTATAATTACATCGATAATAAAGCATTTAAAAGGCTGGATGAGAAATACGAGCATATATTCGCTATGTTATTTACGATGGAACTAAAAGCTGAGAGTTTTTATAACATTTGATAATCGTCCATCGTCCCTCATCCTTCATCTATTGAATAAAGCAAAAATAGGAATTCAAAAACCAGAAAGACATTTTATGAAAATCGTATATCTCGGCAGTGGCGAATTTGGGATCTCTTGCCTAAATGCGCTGGCTGAATCGAAGCACGAGCTAAAATTCATTGTCACGCAGCCTCCACATCCGGCCGGCAGAGGCAGAAAGCTGAGGCCGACACCGGTAGCCCGATG